>Ga0081539_10000649_pt1 | contig 69909 bp, 72 predicted proteins | sample TabmetS4T2R2_FD_71023 | JGI IMG/M metagenome (GOLD analysis project Ga0081539, IMG submission 71023) | Tabebuia heterophylla rhizosphere microbial communities from the University of Puerto Rico - S4T2R2 | ecosystem: Host-associated > Plants > Roots > Rhizosphere ...
GGCTCACCGTCACCTGCACCGTCGGACGTCCGCGTTTCGTCATCCGCGCCTCCTTGTACCAGAAGTACGAGGGACGCAGAGAATTCGTTTCAGAACTTCAGATCCGGGACACTAGTGTCCCCCGAACACCTGGTACCCTTCGGCGCGGAGCTTCTCGGCTAATTCCCGCTCCATTTCCACCGCACGCGTATACGGCATCGGGTTCAGGTGCGCGTAGAGCTTCGGCACCAGCCGTTCGCCACAGCGGCGCACCACCGATGCCGACTTGATCCCGCGCTTGTGATTCAGGAAGCGCTCTTCCGGCGTGAGACCGGTCATGCCGACGTAGAAGCCTGCACGACCATCTCCAGTTGGATTCCGCAGGTAGACGACGTAGACGTTGTGGTGAACGGGTTTCACGCGATCACGTGTTGACGAAAGCTGATTGCGGAGTGTCGATTCATTGGTGAAGTCCAACTGAGGACTGTCGAATAGCTTCGATTGATCAATTGGCGGTATTCGACCTTCAGCCTTCGGCAGTCTTTCAGTGAATCGGCAATATGCAATCAGCCCCCTGCATTTCACAGCGGTCGAGAGAAATCGGACGGCACGTCCGATTTCGTCGCCCGCAGGATCTCGATGATGGCGAGGCGATCAGTGGCCGAGAGTCGCCCATAACGACGATCAGCCTCCCGAGCCGACAGCACGTCCCACAAACGCCGATAAACCGCGTTCTTTGCGGCCGCCGGGAGCCGATCGAAGGCAGGGGAGTAAATCATGTAGCTGCACGGATAGCGCATCAACCGCGTCGTGAGATCGAGCTGACGGAGCGACCTGCCGTTGGTATCGGTGGGTCCGCGCGCTGCGAACGCTGCGGCAAAACCGGAACTGCTGGCCACCGGTCCCTGAAGGGGCGCCTCGTCGACAAAGAGCAAGGCGTCCACCAGCTGCACGGCCGCCTCGCGTGCGATCTTCTGCACATCTCCACGATCCGCTTCCGCGATCCGGACCTCCCACGCGGTGCGCGTCAGCAGGTTCACCATGCGTGTCTGGTGATTGAAGACCAGCAGCGCGGCGACGTCGCTATACGGCGTCAGATAGTCATCGAGAATGCCGCGTTCGGCGAGCGATGCCATCGAAGTGGCGTGCGACGCGACGGTCGCCTCTCCCGCCGCTCCCGTGAGCGCGTCCAGGTTGCCAAGGTGACGAGCTGTGCCCGTTGATCCGGTCACGAACCAACCGGCCCATCGCTCCTCGAGCGGACTGCGATCGTCGGTGATGAAGTTCGCCAAGTGCGGAAGGACGCGTCCGTCCGGTCCCGCCGCGACGCTGCGCGCCAGCATGCCGGGAACGCCGAGCGTTGCATAGGCATGGTGGCAGTTCAGGCAGACGCCGGGGCGGAACGACACCTCCGGCAGCAGCCGCGGACTCTCCGTTTCCTGCTGCGGCAGCAGATAGAAGTGCACGCCTTGCTGCGCATCGTGCGCCGCGATTTCGATGAACCCTCCGCGCGGCCACGCCACGGCCACATCATCGGTGAAGTAGATCGCGCGCGGGTTGGCGGGTGAGATCAGCGGCGACTGCAGGCTCGTCTTCGAGAACACCGCCATCTGCGATTCGAGGGGAACGCGGAGTGCGTCGAGCAGCGATCGGAGGTAGCCCGCTCTGTTGCGATCGTAGGTCAAACGCGCCGCGCCGGCGTCGAGTCGCCGATTGAGTTCCGCGGCCGGATCGTGCGTCTCCGATGCCGCGTAGCTGATGGCGGGATGTCCGAGCGCGTCGAACAGGAGATCCTCCGCTTGCGCCGCTGCGTGAATCCGCAGCGCGATCGTGAAGCACAGCACCGTCGCCACGGCCAGAGCCGTCTTGCGCACGTGCGCATTCTAACGTGGTGGAGGTATTCTCTCGGTATGGCTGCAACACCCTCTACGATGCTCGAGCTCGGGACGACACTTCCGAGCTTCCGTCTTCCCGATTTCGATGGGCGAATCCGATCTTCGAACGATGTCGGCGGCGACCAGGGCCTTGTCGTCGCTTTCATCTGCAATCACTGTCCGTTCGTGCGTCACATCCGTCAGGAGTTCGCACGGTTCGCGAAGGAGTACCAGGCGCGCGGCCTCGGCGTCGTCGGCATCATGTCCAACGACCTCGCGGCTTTTCCGCAAGACGGTCCGCAAGGGATGAAGCAGGAAGCGCAGGAAGTCGGCTACACGTTTCCTTATCTGCTCGATGAGACCCAGGAAGTCGCGAAGCTGTTCCGCGCCGCCTGCACGCCCGACCTGTTCCTGTTCGATCGCACTGGCGCGCTCGTCTACCGCGGTCAATTCGACGACAGCCGTCCCGGGAACAATATTCCGGTCACGGGAAAGGACCTGCGCGCGGCTGCCGATGCGTTGATCAGCGGCGCGACCGTGTCGACCCAACAGAAGGCGAGCATCGGCTGCAACATCAAGTGGAAGAAGGGAAACGAGCCTGAGTACGCGTAGGCAGCTGCACCGCTCTTGACCTCGGAGCTGTTTCCTCGCGACTGCTTCCTGGCCCAGCCCTGAATCCTGATTCCTGATACCTGATTCCTGATTGCTGGTGTCCAAGTAGCTAAGGGCCACGCCGGCGAGGGCTCTTCTCAGCACGCAGAGGAGGCCCGATGCGACCATTTACCATTCTGTTCTCGATCGTTGCGCACGCACTTGCGGTGTTCGCGGTGTTCGTGTCGTCGGTGATCGCCACCGACGTGCTCCCTGATCCCCGCCGCGCGAGCGAATTCATCATCGTCAAGGCGGATGTGCCGGCGCCTCCGCCGCGTCCACCGGCTCGTGTGTCTCGCGCCCAACCGTCGAAGGCGTCGTCTGGCGCCGCGCCTCTCGAGCCGCCGACCGGTGTTCAACCCGAGCGGGATCTGCCCGCGATCGACGATCAGCCAGAGGCGAACGCTGCGGTGGGCGCCGGACTATCGACTGGAAGAGAGTCCGTCGAGGTGCCGCTGCCGCCGTCAGCGCCGGCGCCGCAGCCGCGTGCTCCCGTACCGATAGGCGGCGACATTCGCCCGCCAGTGAAGATCCGCCACGTCGCGCCGGTCTATCCGCGAGTCGCGCTCGAGGCGAAGATACCTGGGCTCGTCATTCTTCAAGCGGTGATTGGCGAGGATGGTGCCGTCGATGACGTGAAGGTGCTCCGCGGAGAACCGCTTTTCAACCAGGCTGCGATAGATGCCGTGAGGCAATGGCGGTTCACGCCGACGCTGCTGAATGGACAGCCGGTCCCGGTGGTGATGACGGTGACCGTATCGTTCGCCCTCGGTGGCCGGTAGCAGCACCCCGTCCGAGGATTGAGAGTTGGGAGTTGCGCTATCATCCCCGCCGGGGGGAGAAATCATGCGCAGAAGAATTGTTTTGAGCGCGCTGATCGTCGGCGGTGCGCTGTCGATATCAGTGGCCGCGTTGCAGCAGCGTGAAGGCGGTCAGCCGGCGCCGATGGTGGTGACGGTCGACAAGGTCAAAGACAATTTCTACGTGATGAAGGGCGGCGGCGGCAACAGCTCCGTGTTCATCACGGCGGAAGGCGTGACGGTGGTCGACACGAAGAATCCTGGCTGGGGACAGCCCCTGCTGGAGAAGATCAAGAGCGTCACCGACAAGCCGGTTGTCCGGATCATCAACACGCACACGCATGGCGACCACGTCAGCGGTAACGTCGAGTTTCCTGTCACCGTTGATGTGGTGACGCAGGAAAACACCAAGAAGAACATGGAGGCGATGCGTCCGGCCGCATTCGTGACGCCTCCGGCCGGCGGTGCACCGGCGAACATCTTCACGCAGAACAACGGCAAGGGGATGCCGAAGCGGACCTACAAGGACAAGATGTCGATCGGCAAGGGCGCCGATCAGGTCGATTTGTACTACTTCGGTCGCGCCCACACCAGCGGCGACACGTTCGTCTTCTTCCCGGCGCTCCGCATCCTGCACGCGGCCGACGTGTTCCCGAACAAGGGCACACCCGGAATGGACTCGAACAACGGCGGCAGCGGCGTCGAGTATGCGGCCACGCTGACCAAAGCAGCTGATTTCGCGGACAAGAACAACGTCGAGCAGATCGTCAACGGCCACAACGACACCACGTCGACCCGCGCGGACCTGCGCCAGTACATCGAGTTCGTGCGCGACTACGTCAAGTTCGCGCAGGACGGCAAGAAGGCCGGCAAGAGCGTGGACGATGTCGTGAAGGAGTGGAAGGTGCCGGCCAAGTACACGGGCTACAACACGATGCCGAACGCCACGCGTGACAAGGCGAACTTCGAGCTGGTGTTCAAGGAAACCAAGTAGGAACCAGGAGAAGCGACATGAACGTAGCGAGGACGCGATGGGCGCTGACGGCGCTCGGCGCGCTGTTGGTGATGAGCGTTCCACTCATGATCGTTCCGGCGGTGGTCGCGCGCGCACAGCAGTCGACGTCGAAGGCGCTTGTCGACGCCGAGCATCGTCGCGTGCAGGTGGAGCAGACCGAAGCCGCCTTCGGCAACCAGGTCCAGATCAATGTCTTCGGCGACCCGAACACGCCCGGTTTGTACGCGATCCGCCGCAAGTTCAAGCCCGGAGAAATGAGCCGTCCGCACTATCACGATCAGGATCGTCTCGTCACCGTGATCAAAGGCACGTGGTACTCGGGCGAGGGCGACGTCTGGGACAAGGAGAATACCGCGCCGGTCAAAGTCGGCGGCTTCATGCTGCACCCGGCGGGCCTGCACCACTACGACGGCGCCAAGGACGAAGAGGTGATCGTGCAGATTATCGGGATGGGGCCGGTCAAGACGATCGACGTGGACGAGAAAGGAAGGCCGACGGGCACTCGGTGATTCGTGATTCGTGATTCGTGATTTCAGTTTGCGATTTGCGAAAGAGAAAAGGCGAGCTCGCATCAGCGAGACTCGCCCTTTTGGCGGGATCCCCCAGCGCGCACGCTTGCGCGCTGGGGTGCCAGTCACGATTCACCAATCGCGAATGGGTTAGTACATTCCGCCCATTCCGCCGGGGCCGCCATGACCGCCGTGACCGCCGGCGTCCTTCTTCTCCTCCGGAATCTCCGACACGAGCGCTTCGGTCGTGAGCAGTAGCGACGCGATCGAGGCGGCGTTCTGCAGTGCGCTGCGAACCACCTTGGCCGGATCGATCACGCCCGCCTTGACCAGGTCCTCGTAGACCTCACTTGCCGCATTGAACCCCTCGTCGGCCTGCTTCTGTTCCTTGACTTTCGAGACGACGATCGAGCCTTCCTGGCCTGCGTTGGTCGCGATCCAGCGCATCGGCTCCTCGATGGCGCGACGGATGATGTCGAGCCCGACGCGCTGATCGCTCTCGAGCTTCAGCCCTTCGAGCGCCTTGCCGGCGCGCAGCAGCGCCACGCCGCCGCCCGGCACGATGCCTTCCTCTACGGCGGCCTTGGTCGCATGCATCGCGTCCTCGACGCGCGCCTTCTTCTCCTTCATCTCGGTCTCGGTGGCCGCACCGACCTTGATGACGGCGACGCCACCCACCAGCTTGGCAAGCCGCTCCTGCAGCTTCTCACGGTCGTAATCCGAGGTCGTGTCCTCGATCTGCGTGCGGATCTGCTTGACCCGGCCCTCGATCGCGCCTGTCGTGCCGGCGCCCTCGACAATCGTCGTGTTGTCCTTGTCGATGGTGACCTTTTTCGCCTTGCCGAGGTCCTCCATCTTGATGTTTTCGAGCTTGATGCCGAGGTCCTCGGTGATCGCGCGGCCGCCCGTCAGGATGGCGATGTCCTCGAGCATGGCCTTGCGGCGGTCGCCGAAGCCGGGCGCCTTGACGGCTGCTGCCTGCAGTGTGCCGCGCAGCTTGTTGACGACCAGCGTCGCCAGCGCTTCACCATCGACGTCTTCGGCGATGATGAGCAGCGGCCGTCCCATCCGCGCCACCTGTTCGAGAACCGGCAGCAGATCCTTCATCGAACTGATCTTCTTCTCGTGAATCAGGATCACCGGGTTCTCGAGCACGACTTCCATGCGCTCGGGATCGGTCACGAAGTAGGCGGACAGATAGCCGCGGTCGAACTGCATGCCTTCGACGACGTCGAGCGACGTCTCCAGCGTCTTCGCTTCTTCAACAGTGATGACGCCGTCCTTGCCGACCTTGTCCATCGCCTCGGCGATGATCTTGCCGATGGTCGCGTCGCTGTTGGCCGAGATCGTGCCGACCTGCGCCACCATATTGCCCGACACCGGGCGCGCCATCTTCTTGACTTCCTCGACGACGACCTCGACGGCCTTCTCGATGCCGCGCTTGATTTCCATCGGGTTGGCGCCGGCAACCACGTTGCGGGCGCCTTCGCGATAGATCGCCTGCGCCAGCACGGTTGCGGTGGTGGTGCCGTCACCCGCAGTGTCGGAGGTCTTGCTGGCGACCTCGCGCACCATCTGCGCGCCCATGTTCTCGAGTGGATCCTTGAGGTCGATCTCCTTGGCCACCGTCACGCCGTCCTTGGTGATGGTGGGGGAGCCGAACTTCTTGTCGAGAACGACGTTGCGGCCCTTCGGACCGAGGGTCACCTTGACGGCGTCGGCCAGCGCGTTGACGCCGCGGAGAATCGCCTGCCGCGACTGCTCGCCGTAAATAATCTGCTTTGCCATGGCTATTTGCTCTCCAGAACCGCGAGCACTTCGTCCTCGCGCATGATGAGGTACTCCTCGCCGTCGATCTTGATTTCCTGGCCCGAGTACTTTCCGAACAGGATCGTGTCGCCGTCTCGCACGTCGAGCGGCTGACGCGTGCCATCGTCTTTGACCTTGCCTTGCCCGGCGGAGATCACCTTGCCCTGCTGGGGCTTTTCCTTCGCCGTGTCGGGAATGATGATCCCGCCCACCTTCTGCTCGGCTTCTTCGATGCGCTGAACGATGATGCGGTCGTGTAGCGGTCTGACTTTCATTTACGTCGACTCCAGTTGACTGGTAGTAGCAGGCGGGACAGGCTGTCCCGCAAACGTTTCGAATGTGGCGGACCTGACAAGCTCCGCCCTACATTGCATGGTGGGGCGCGCCTTGTCAGACGCGCCGGTTCATCGCCGTGTAGGGCGCGCCATGGGCACCCATCGCGCAAACTCCGCACGCTGGGGACCCCGCCTCGTCGGACGCGCCATGCCCTGCAAGCTAGCACTCAGCCTGGGCAACTGCTAATTCTAATGAAGGGGAAAAACGGGTGTCAACCCTCGCTGGTTGGGTGGGTGGTGGTTCGTGGATGGTTGGCCCTTGATGGTGGTGGGCGCGACGACCAGGAACCAGTATCCAGCATCGAGTATCCAGTGCATCACGTCCGGCGAAGCCGGTACTCCGACATTTTCCGGCTGAGTGTGTTGCGGTGCATGCCGAGCAGGTCGGCCGCCTTGCACACGTTCCCATCCGCCTGCGATAGCACGTGAGCAATGAACTTCTTCTCGAACTCGCGCTGCGCGTCTTCATAGCGCACGCCCTTGGCGACCATCTCGTCAACCAGCCGTTCGAGCTGTTCGCGCATGCCCGACATTACTGCAGCTCCGATCCCGTCAGGCGACGGAAGGCTTCGAGGTATTTGTCGCGCGTGCGCGCCACGACGTCGTCGGGAAGCGAGGGAACCGGCGGTCGCTTGTTCCACCGGATCTGCTCCAGATAGTCGCGCACGTACTGTTTGTCAAAACTGGGCTGCGGCCCGCCGGGCGCGTACTGATCGCGCGGCCAGTAGCGGGACGAATCGGGCGTCATCACTTCATCGATCAGGATGACGTCGCCCGACGGCAGCAACCCGAACTCGAATTTCGTGTCTGCGAGGATGATGCCGCGCGACTCCGCGTGCTGCGCACCAGCGCCGTACAGCGCGAGCGTCAGCTCGCGCAGGCGACCAACGAGGTCCGCGCCAATCAGACGACTCGCCTCGTCCTCGCTGATGTTGATGTCGTGTCCGCTGGTTGCCTTGGTTGCCGGCGTGAAGATCGGTTCAGGTAAACGGTCGGATTCGCCAAGATCTGACGGCAGCGGAATACCGCAGACGCGTCCCGTCGCAACGTACTCCTTCCAGCCGGAGCCCGAGAGGTATCCGCGTGCGACGCACTCGATTGGGATCGGCTCGGTCTTGCGCACCAGCATCGAACGTCCGCCGAGCACGTTGACGTGGTGGCGCAGTGGCTCGGGATACTCTGCGACGTCGAGGCTCAACACGTGGTTGTCAACGATCGCCCGTGTGCGGCTGAACCAGAACGCGGAGAGCTGCGTGAGGACTTTCCCTTTATCGGGAATCCCCGAACCGAGCACGTAATCAAACGCGGAGATGCGATCGGTGGCGACCAGAACCAGCGTGTCGCCGCAGTCGAAAAGGTCCCGCACCTTCCCCTGACGATGCGGGGTGAGACCGTCCAGTCGTGTTTCAAGCAGGGGAGTGGCGAGCGGCAAACGAGTGTCCTCTTTCCCTGAGATCCGTGAGGATCACCCCTCATCGACGGAACGGGAGAAATGGGAACGCCGCATCTTACAGACCGGCTCGGAGGCTGGCAACCGTACGCAACACAGTCGGTCGTCGTCTGCACGCAGCCTGATATATTGTAGGGTCCTCCAAAAAGACCACTCTTGGCCGCGACTCATCTCCGCACAGCGCTCGTTTCGATTCTGGCGATTGCCCTGCTCGCGTGGTTTCTCCGCAACGCGAATCTCGCCGACGTGTGGCGACACGTGCGCAGCGCCCGGATCGACCTGTTGCTGGCGAGTCTCGTGCTGGTCGCATCGACGTACTGGGTGCGGGTGATTCGCTGGCAGCACTTGCTCGCGCCGGTCGGCGCCACGCGGTTCCGAACGGCCTTCCGCGCGACGGTGATCGGCTTCGCGGCGCTGAGTCTGCTGCCGGCGCGCGCCGGTGACGTGCTGCGACCCTACCTGCTCGCGAAGCGCGAGGGCCTCAGCCCTCCCGCGACGTTTGCCACCGTCGTTCTCGAGCGCGTGCTCGACATGGTCGTTGTCGTGGCGCTGCTTGCGCTGTTCGTGTGGGGGTTTGCCAAGCCATCGGATTTGCCCCCTCGACTCGCCCGGCCGGTCATCGTGTCCGCAGCAATTGCCACAGCGGCGTCGATCGCGTTGATGGCGCTGATGTGGCTGCTCGCGTCGCATCCGCAGCGAGTGGGCCGTCTCGTCTATGTGAGTGCGCGCGTGCTGCCACACCGCATTGCCGATCGGCTGGCGGAATTCGCGACGCTTTTCAGCAGCGGATTTGCCGCGGCGCGGTCACCCGGCAGCCTGATGATGGCGCTCCTCTGGTCATTCCCTGTGTGGCTCACTATCGCGGCGCAGGCGTGGGTGATCAGCCGCGCCTTCGGCATCGACATGCCCTTCACCGGCAGCTTTCTCGTGCAGGCGCTGCTCGTCATCGGCGTCGCGGTTCCAACGCCCGGTGGCGTCGGCAGCTTTCATGAGGCATATCGGTTCGGCGTCACCACCTTCTTCCATGCGCCCAACGATGCGGCGGTAGCCGCCGCGATCGTCGTGCACGCGATGTCGTTCGTTCCCGTGGTGCTGGTCGGGATTCTCTTCATGGCCCAGGACGGTCTCAGCGTGCACCGGCTGCAGGAACTGGCCGGCGAAGCGCGCGAAAGGGAGATGCCTCACACCGATGAAGTGCCCATTCTGCGGTCACCTGGGCGATAAGGTCGTCGACTCGCGCGAGAGCAAGGAAGGCGAGGTGATCCGCCGTCGTCGCGAGTGTCTGGATTGCGGCCGCCGCTTCACCAGCTACGAGCGGATCGACGAGATTCCGTACATGGTGATCAAGAAAGACGGCACGCGCGAACGATTCGAGCGCCAGAAGCTGATTGCCGGACTGCTGAAGGCGTGCGAGAAACGGCCGGTGAGCATCGCCGCCATCGAAGCGGTCGCCGATCGGGTGGAAGCCACGCTGCAGGAACGCCCTGAGAAGGAGATGGGCACCGACGAGGTGGGCGCGGTCGTGATGGACGAGTTGAAGCGGCTGGATAAAGTGGCCTACGTTCGATTCGCGTCGGTGTATCGCTCGTTTCGCGACGTCGGCGAGTTCATGAGTGAGTTGAAGGATCTGCTGAATGCTAAAGAGTAGGCAGTAGGCAGTAGGCAGTAGGCAGTAGCCGGCTCTGAAGAAAATGGCGCTTTCACAAACCGTCATCGATCGTTCCGCGCCTTCATCGTCGCCACCGCCAGACGGCGTCCCGCCCGACAAGCGCCCTTCGACTGGTGGTCAGGGCGCGAGCGGAGTCGAGGGGCGAAAACCGTTTCGTGACAACACGAAACTGATTCTGTTGGGCATCGCGGCACTGGTTGCCGCGCTGGCCACGCTGCTCGCGCTCGCCAGCCGCTCGTCCGAACTGGCGCCGGACTTCCTGACCGAATTCGTGCTCTACGCGCTGTCGGCGACGAATCTGATGATGCTCGTCGCGCTCGTGTTCGTGCTGGCGCGGAACATCATCAAGCTGATCGTCGAGCGCCGGCGGGCGCTGCCGTTCTCCCGCTTTCGCGCCAAGCTCGTGGCCGCCGTTCTGGGAATGACGCTCATCCCCGCGGTGCTCGTGTTGATCGTCGGCAGCGAACTGATCAGTAACAGCGTCGATCGCTGGTTCAATGCGCCGATGGAGGAGGTGCTGTCATCGGCCAACGGCATTGCCAGCGATTACTACGAGGAGCAGCAGCGCCTGGTCTCCACGCAGGCGGAGCGCGCTGCGCGTGCGCTCGCCAGTATCGATCTCGTCAACGGCGACCCGCGCACCATACGTGATCTCGTCGCGCCGGAGGTCACACAGGGGCGCATCCACTCGATCGAGGTTTACAGGGTCGCTCGCGGCGACGATGCACCGCGCGTCGTTGCGGTGACCGGCGTCGCCGGCCGCGCGGTTCCTTCGGAGTACGCGGGGAAATCCGCCGAGCGGCTCGCGCTGCGAACCGCGACGGGCGGTGCGGAGGCGCGTGACATCGAGCAGCTGTCGAATCAGGGCGAGATGATTCGCACGGCGATGCCCATCAGATCATCGCCGGGCGGTAGCGTCCGCGGCGTTGTGGTGGCGGGGGAGTACCTCACCGGCCAGTTCGCGGGCCGCGCGCGACGCATGACGGCCGCCTACGAGGCGTATCAGCAGCTCCGCGTGCTGAAGCGGCCACTGGCCGGCGTGTATCAGTCGTTCTTCCTGATGCTGACGCTGATGATCCTGGTGGCAGCCACGTGGATGGGTCTGTACCTGTCGAAACGCATCACGCGCCCGGTGCAGACCTTGGCGCTCGCCGCGCGCGAGATCGGCGCAGGCCATTTCGATCATCGCGTCCAACCCGAAACGCGGGACGAGTTCGGCTCGCTGATCGAGGCGTTCAATCGGATGGCCGGCGACCTCGCCGCCAGCCGCCGACGGCTCGAGGAATCGGCGCGCGATCTCGAGCGCAAACACCAGGAAGTCGAAGGACGACGGCGATACGTCGAGACGGTGCTCGATCGGATCGCGACCGGCGTTATCTCCATCGATACCCACGGCCGCATTCGCACCTGGAATTCGGCGGCGTCCCGTCTGCTCGGCATCGACGCTCGCGTGTCGGGCCTGGCGGCGACCACCGTCTTCGGCTCTCCCGAGCTGAAGCCGCTCGCCGCGGCCGTCGACGAGGCATCGCGCGCACACGACGAAGTGCGACAACACGATGTTGCGATCGCTCGCGACGGCCGCGATCTCCACCTGGCCGTCGTCACCACGCCGCTGCGCGGTCCAGACGGCGAGAACGATGGCACGGTGGTGGTCTTCGACGATGTGTCGCCGCTCATCCGGGCGCAGAAGGTGGCCGCGTGGCGCGAGGTGGCGCGGCGGCTCGCCCACGAAATCAAAAACCCGCTGACGCCGATTCAGCTGTGCGCCGAACGGTTGTATCGACACTTCGGCGCCGCGGCGGCGCCCACGCGTCAGCTCGTCGAAGAGTGCACGACCACCATCGTCGGCGAAGTCGAGTCGCTGAAGGGTCTGGTCGACGAGTTCTCGCAGTTTGCCCGGATGCCGGCACCGCGCGCGGTTCCCACCGACCTCCATGGTCTGCTCGACGAAGTGCTCTCGCTGTATCAGGGGCTGTTTACGGAAGACGTGAGCATCCGTAAAACGTACGGTGCGGACATGCCGAAGGTGTCCGTCGACCCAGAGCAGGTCCGCCGCGTGGTCATCAACCTCGTGGACAACGCCATCGAGGCGACAGAGCGGCGGGGCACGATCGATGTCGAGACGCAGCACGACCCGGCCAACTCACTGGTGCGGATTGTGGTCGCCGACGACGGTCCGGGGATTCCGGCGGCGGAACGCGAGAAGCTTTTCCTGCCGTATTACTCGACGAAACGCCGCGGCAGTGGTCTCGGCCTGGCGATCGTCCGCCGCATCGTCGCGGAGCACGGCGGCAACATCGACGTCGCCGACAACGTACCGCACGGGACGCGGTTCACGATCGAGCTGCCGGCGTAAACTTGCCACAAACCATGGAGTCACGGAGGCACGGAGTTGTGAAATATTTCCTCTCCACGTCTCCGCGTCTCCGTGGTTCGTGAGGGCAAATGTCGTCGATCCTAATCGTTGATGACGAGCCGGGCGTGCGCAGCGCGTTGGGCGGCGTGCTGCGCGACGAGGGCTACGACGTCGCTGCCGTCGACACCGGCGAGGCCTGTCTCGAGCGGCTCGCGCAGGAGCCGTATGACGTCGTGCTGCTCGACATCTGGCTGCCCGGTCTCGACGGTCTCGCCACCCTGGCGCGGATGCGCGAACGGCAGGTTGACGCGCAGGTGGTGATCATCTCCGGTCACGGCAACGTCGAGTCGGCGGTGCGGGCGATCAAGATGGGCGCGTTCGACTTCGTCGAGAAGCCGCTGTCGCTCGAGAAGACGATGCTGGTCGTCCGCAATGCGCTTCGCCAGCGCCGACTCGAGGCCGAGAATCAGGCGCTGCGCGCGCGCGTCGACGCCCAGTTCACGATGGTCGGCGAGAGCGCGGCCATGGCGCGGCTGCGCGAGCAGGTGGCAATGGCGGCGCCGAGCAACGGGCGCGTGCTGATCTTCGGCGAGAACGGGACCGGCAAGGAGCTGGTCGCCCGCAACATCCATGCAATGAGCCGGCGGCGGTCGGCGCCGTTCGTCGAGGTCAACTGCGCCGCGATTCCCGAGGAGCTGATCGAGAGCGAGCTGTTCGGGCACGTGCGTGGTGCGTTCACCGGCGCCGTCGCCGATCGTCGGGGCAAGTTCGAAGCGGCCCACGGCGGCACGATTTTCCTCGACGAGATCGCCGACATGAGCCTGAAGACCCAGGCCAAAGTCCTGCGCGTGCTGCAGGAGCAGGTCATGGAGGCGGTCGGCAGCTCCACCCGGATCCGCGTCGACGCCCGCGTTGTCGCCGCCACGAACAAGCATCTGCCGTCCGAGATCCGAGCCGGGCGCTTCCGCGAGGACTTGTACTTCCGTCTCAACGTGATTCCGATCGTCGTGCCGTCGCTCCGCAGCCGGCGAGAGGATATCCCGCTGCTGGCCGAGCATTTCATGGCGATGCTGGCGCGGGAATACGGCCGCCGGCCGAAGACGTTCGATGCCGATGCGCTGGTCGCGCTCGAGCAGTACTCGTGGCCGGGCAACGTCCGCGAACTGCGCAACGTCGTCGAACGCCTGATGATCATGGTGCCGGGCGATCGCGTGACGGCGCGCGATCTGCCAGTGCTGGATCACGGCCTGGGCACGCCGACGGACCTGCGGCCGTCGGTGTCCAATGCGATCGAGCCGCTGCACACCGCGCGCGACGAGTTCGAGAAGAACTACATCCTGCGCGCCCTCGCCGCTCAGCAGGGCAACATCTCGCGCACGGCGGACGTGCTCGGCGTCGAGCGCAGCAATCTGTACCGCAAGATGCGGGCGTTCGGAATCGCCCCCAGGCGCGTCGAGGAGGAAGTGGACGCGCCGGGCGAAGTCAAAAGTCAAAACTAAGAACTCAAAAGTAGCTTCGTAAGTAGAACTCGCTTCTGAAAAGCTCGAGGCCTGTGGGGAGCCCTAGCTTTTCGGGTACTTCTTCGTCCGTTCCGAGTTCTTCTTCGATGTGACCAGCGACTTTGACAGGATCTTCAACAGCTGACGGGACTCGTCGAGGAGAACGGGATGGTGCGCGATCCCAGTGTCGCGCAAGTACTCGAACCAGTCGAGACATTCGTCTGCTTCTTCGCATGCGGTTCCAAGCTTGGATTCCCATTCTGCGCGTGACCGACCTTTTCGCGCAGCGCGGTAATTGGATCGAAGGCCGTTGGCCGACCGTCGAAGCTGTCCAGCGGCTTCGCGCGCTTCGTCAGTGTGAGGCAGGGTTCGGGCGAATTTTGTTACGGCCACCGCGAATGCCACTGTACGCGCTAGCAGGTCTCGTGGAGGCATGCGCATCGACGATGCACACGGCGCGCCTGAGTCGAAGATCAGTCGTTCCAGGCTAAACTGGCCTACTTGAGGAGTTACTTTTTAGTTCTGAGTTTTGCGTTTTGAGTTTTTGCCTACCTACCGTCCAATCCAGTAGGCAATTTTCACCAGGAACACATCATCGCCCGGCGCCGAGAACAGCGCGCGCGCGTCGTGACCGAGCGCGAATGGTCCCGGATTCGCCGTGTCCTGCTGCTGGCGCGTCCACACGCCGTACAGCGTCGAGCCTGGCTTCAGCTCCCAGCGGAAGACCGCGTTCAGACGCAGCGACCGCAGATTGAAAGCGGGATCGGTGAAGGTAAAGGTCGGCGCAGCGCCGGACGCGCCGTCGGGATCGACGGTGTAGATGCGTGACACCGGGTCGCGAGTGATCGGTAACGCCGCTGCCTGGTAATCGAGGAAATCGAAGGTGCGCGGTCGCGCCAATTCCTTGAGGTGCGTGTAATCACCGGCAGCGAGCAGCGGCTGCGCAAACACCTGCACCGAGATCGTCGGACTGAGCACCGCCGTCACGCGTGTGGTCATCGAGAGCTGCGTCTGATCCAGCGTGCCGAACACGTAGCGTGAGCCGTACGTCGACGTGGCCGTCGCGTCACTGATGGTCGTGACGTATTGCGCGATCTGGCGGAAGCGGCTCCATTGCGGGCCGGTGGAAATCGTCAGCCGCGGCGACGGCTTCAGATTGACGGTCAGGCCTCCGTTGTTGCCCCACCCTCCCGCCGGATTCCAGTTGTGATTACCGAACCCGTTGAGCGAGATCCACTTGCGCGAGTCGGTGCCGCCGTTGATGTTCCAGAAGGTGCCGCCGGGATTGGTCGCTGACGGTCCGCCGCGCGTCAGGCGATCGTCGAGCACTCTTCGCTGCGTGCCGGTGTTGAAATTCAGATTCCAGTAGTTGCGGAACGTCAGACCGGTCTGCGCGTTGTAGCCATTACCCACCAGTTCTCGGTTGAAGTTCCAGCTGTACCACTTGGCGACCCAGAAGAAGCGCGAGCGTGAAAAGCGATTCGGTTTGTTGCCGCGCCAGGAGCTGACGACGTGCATGCCGGCGCGGTCGGCGATGTTCTGGAACCCGAGATCGTTCGATTCGAAGCCGGGGCTCACCGACCACAACGCGGCGTTGACCTGCCACACACCACTCTGGCGATTGAGGTTGATGGAGCTGCTGACCCCGCCCAGTGAGGTCCGCGTCGCGTCCAGCTGCACATGCGGCGTGTCCGGCCGCTGATAATAGCGTTGCGCCGCCTTTTGCAAACTCGCGATGACGCCGGTGCTGCCAGCGACGCGACTCCCAGCGACTCTCCCGGTCAGGACCCAGTCGCGTTTCCGATCGAGGAAGACATAGGCGTCGGTGCCGACGACGTAAGCACTATCGGTAAGCGCCGACTCCAGGGCTGGTTCGTCGAGTACGCGATTGACCGCCGTCGTCATGAAGCCCAGACCGATGCGGCGACCGAAGTCGCGCTGCATGCGGACGACGGAGTAATTGGTCAGTGGTTCGACAGACGCGCGAGCCGTGACCGTACCTGTTCGAGTGCGCGCCTCTTCGCGACCGGTCACCGCCTCGAGAAACCCGATGCTCCAGCCGCGGCTCGTCTTTCCCGTGAGCTTGGTCGCGCCGAGGATCGTCGTCGCCGTCGGCGAGTCGACGAAATCCGCGGACGGCTTGATCTGCGGCGCGCGCCCGATACGACGCGAGTAGAAGATATTCGGCTCGGAACGGTTGAATCCCCAGAAGCTGTTCGCACCTCCCTGGCCGAAGTTGCTGAAAATCTGCGCGCCTTCGAGGAAGAACGCGCGCTTCTCCGGGAAGAACGTCTCGAATGCCGTCAGATTGACGACGGCCGGATCGACTTCGACCTGACCGAAATCCGGATTGACCGTGGCGTTGAGCGTCAGGTTGCTCGTCACACCCCACTTCAGGTCGAGACCCGCGGCGCCGAACGCACGCGATCCGTCGTTGAACGGACTGCCTGCGGCCGGAGCGACGAATTCCTGCCGAGCGGCCGTGTAGGGCAGCAGCTCGAGATGACGCGCCGGGCTCAGACCATCGAGGCCGCCCAGATTGAGCATGCGCGAAGCGATTCCGGTCTGATTCTTGGGCACCATCGCCAGCCACGAATACTCGTTCTTCCGCTGGATGAAGCGTTCGACGTTGACACCCCAGGTTTGACGATCGGCGTGCGGGAACCGCAGCTGCGACAGCGGAATGCGCATCTCGACCGTCCACCCTTGATCATCGGTTGCCACCTGCGACTGCCAGACGGCATCCCACGACGTGTCCTGCCAGCTGTCGTTGAAGAGAATGGCGTCCTTCTGCACGTTGGCGGCACTGACACGGAAGACGGCGCCCGTCAGTCGGTCGTGCATCGGGTCGAGATAGAGCGTCACGCGATCCGCGTCGGCGTCGCTATCGCGTGTCGATAGCCGCTTGACGATCCGCTGAGGCTCGCGGTCGAACAACCGGATCGCGACATACAAGGCGCTGTCGTCGTAGGCGAAGCGGATCTCGGTCTGTTCCGTGGCCGGCTTGCCTTCGTCGGGATCGAGCTGCGTGAACTCCGAGGCCGCGCTGGCCAGGTTCCAGCACTCGTCGGTCAGTCGCCCGTCGATCACCGGCGGCGTGCCGGTGCGGATGGCATGAAGCTCGGGAGGGGGTGCCGCTTGCGGCGCGGCCGCTGCCATGCCGCTCAGCCCGAGAATAACCATGAGAATGGCCCGGACAATCCGGCCGAGCGGCAGCATCATGACAGTTCAGAGAATAGACGATGACAGACCGTCGATGGTTGGCGGCTATCTTCCTTTTCGCACGTATACGTTTCCGTTGAACGTCCGCATCTCGAACTCAGGGCCGCCGCCGTTGACGGTGCCGTAGAGAGCGGTATTCACCTCGATGCGGAGCTTGCCGCCTTCCCTGCGCGTCTCCGGGGTCGCGTTGGGTCGCATCTGGATATCGAAATCGGTATAGACGTCGCCCATATCGCTCCGCAGCTTGAAGTTCGCCTTCACCGACGCGGGCAGTGTCACGTCGACGCCACCATTGAGCGAGGTGAACGCCATCGGTTTGTCGGGCGTGACGCGCGTCAACGTTGCGGTCACCTTGCCGTTGACCGTATGCGCGACCACGCTGCCCGCGACGTTATTCAACGTGATCGGGCCGTTCACGTTCTCCAGCTCGAAATCGCCCTCAACATCGGCGATGACCAGGGTCGCGTTATTGACGAGCGACAGCTTGACGTTCGTCTTCAGCGGCACCTGGATGTCGAAGTCGATGGGATGGCTGGGCGCTCCGGCATCGATCTTCACGACGTTGCGGGCCTCCTCCACCTCGAACCCGGCCACCTGCGTAAGTCGGCGCAGCCCAGTCGTCGTGCTGTCGCCGACGCGTCCGCCGCGGCGCCGGCCGCGATTCGGGTCATCGTCTCGCGAACGCACCTCGATCAGCACGTCCTTGCGGCTGGCGCCCTTGATGGTCGCGCCGCCGTTGACGACGTTCAGCTCGATCGTCGCGGGACGACCGGAATCCGACAGCGCGACGGTGAGCGGCTGCACAGGCTGCTGCCCAACGATCACGGCATTGCCGGCAAGCGACACGGCGGCAGCCGTTCCAACAATCAAAAGCACACGATGGATCGTCATGGGGTCCTCTCAGCGCGCGGCGCGGATCACGCGCACGTCGCCGTTCAATGTTTGCAGGGTGATCTCGGGGCCGCCGCGTCCGGCGCGAACCAGCGTGAACCCGCCGGAGCGGTAGACGTATCGACCGTCTCGTCGATTCGGAGCGACGGATCGCTCGGCGGTGACCGGCGTCACGTCGAAGTCGGTGAACAGGCCGCCGTGAGACGTCTTCAACCGCAGATCTGCCGACAGCGACGCCGGGAAGGTTGCCGTCACGTCACCATTGATGGTTTTGAGCAGCGATTCATCGTGCGGCGGATCGAGAAACGTGACGTTCACGGCTCCGTTCACGGTCATCGCGCGTCCCGACCCGCGCAGCCCGGTCAGCGTCACGGGTCCATTGACGTTGGTGACATCGAAGTCGCCGGTGACGCCGGCAACGTCCACGCTTTTGCTGTTGATGCCGCACACGCGGAATCGTGTCGCGGCGGGGACGTGAACGGTGACGTCGGTCGTGACGCGATAGCGCGGACGATCCCACCAGGCCTCGCGCCTGACGGTGGACGACTCGCCACAGGCGACGTTGTGCGGCTGCCGCACGACGAGACCGACCGTGTCCGCGCCGTCTGTCATGTCGAGCTGCACGTTGCGGCGCGCATCGTCGACGAACGGCTCGCCCTCCGCCTCTATCGTTCTCACGATCCGGACGCGGACGTCGCTCTGGTTGTCACCGATCACCTGGATCGAGCCGTTGATGACTTGAACATCGAGCGTGTGGACGGCGCCTCCGCCGAACCGCAGGCTCCGTTCGATCGTGTCCTCGTGCTTCACCGCGAAGTCGCGCTTCGGTTGCGCGTGTGCGGCCACCCCTGCGGCAACCGTCAGTGCGAGAATCGTCATCCTCATTGCGTCACCCGATTTGCTGAAGGCTCCATGTGGCGCGCTCGCGCACAGCCTGATTGACGGACGCGTCCTGCGACAGTCGACGGAGCTCCGGAAGCGCTTCGCGCTCGTTGACTTCGACCATGAAGTCGATCAGCGCAACCTGGACGAGCGGCGAATCCTGCCGCGTCAGCGCCTCGAGCGCGGCACGGCGGACGTTCTGCTGATCGGCGAAGCGTCGCAGCGCGTCGATGCTCGCCAGTCGCACGTTGACGTTGGCGTCGTGCATCAGCGTGTCGAGCAGTGCCGTCACGACTTCGTGGCCCGGCATCTCGATCTGGCCGGTCCAGCTCACGCCCTTGAGTCGCTCGCTCGCGGATTGCTGCTGCAGCAGCGACAAGGCCACCATCTGCCGTGTCTCGCGCAGTTCCTGACGCAGCGCAGCGATCGACGGATCGGCCTGCGGCGCCCGCTCGGTCGCGCGGCCGATCACGATGCCGACACCGAGCACGATGACGGCGGCGGCGGCCAGCGCCCCCGGCGCCACATATCGCCAGGTCGATGCGGGCACGCGTTGAGAGCGCGACGTGCTGGTCCCACCGATTTCCGCCGCCAGCGCCGCATCGAATCGGCTCCGCATCGCCGCGGAATCGGCCGGCTCGGCCGGAATGTCTCCCAGCAGGTCCCAGATCTCGACGTGCTCGTCGTGTGTGAACGACTCCGGCATCGTTCGTTTCAGGTCGTCCGGATTCCGGTTGTCACCGTCCATGAGGGTCTCTCCGACAGTTGCAGGAAGATGTCGCGCAAATCCTTCACCGCACGATGCAGCCGCACCTTGACCGCACCCGTTTCAATCCCCAGCAGCTCGGCGATCCGCTCGTGTGGCATCTCGCGATAGCGCGCCAGCACAATCAGCTCACGCCGGTCGTCGCGCAGCTGCAGGAGCGCGCGCTGCAGCCGGGCGACGTCGCGGTCGCGTTCGAGGCGATGCATGGCACTCAGCTCTGACGAAGGCAGATCGACGCCCTCGTCCGACACCGGCTCGACGCCGCGGCCACGAAAGTAATCGGCGCGGACGTTTCGCGCGATCCGGAACAGCCACGTCTCGAAGCGGCCGTCGTCGCGGAACGTGCTTCGATATTTGAGCACCCGCATGAAGACGTCCTGCACGAGGTCTTCCGCCGCCGCGCGGTTACCCGTCATGCGGCACAGGTAATCGAAAATCGGGATGTGGTAGCGCTCGAAGAGGGGACCGAGCTGGCTCAGGTCCCCATCACGAACGGCGAGCATCAGGGCCTCATCTGTCACAGTTCGCTGACCCTGAATACTCGATGGAGATAGAGAGGTTACAAGTTCCGCGGGTTCCCGGGTTCCGAGTTCCAGGGGTATTTGTTCTGGGTTCATCTGAGGTCGCCGAGGTTCACAACCAGAACCGCGGAACGCGGAACCACCGGAACTGGGAACCGGAAACCCGGAACCGGAACACGAGCTCTATTTTTCGTTGCCCTCGATAGGTGCCACGCCGCGCGGCGCGGTGCTGGCGGCTGGCTGACCGCCGCCAAGTTCCGCCCGAATGCCGTTTCGCAGCAGGGCCGTATCACCGGCCGCCTGGAAGAAGCTGTAACCTTTGCGCGTGTCCTTCCAGGCGACAGGGCCGCCGACCTTGAGGCCCGCCTTGGTGACGGCGTCGAAGATGCGGGTCGCCAGCGCTTCGTAGCGCGCGTCGCCCTGCCGGAATCCGGAGAAGCTTCCCAGGTCGGTGCTGGCGACGAACACGACGTCGACGCCAGGCACGGCGGCGATCTTGTCGGCAATCTCCACACCCGGTGGGTTCTCGATCATCGCCACGATCATCACGTTGTCGTTCGCCGTCTGCCGATAGTCATTGCCCCACAGCATTCCGTATTGCCCGTTGCCTTGGCTGCGGCGGCCGACCGGTGGATACTTCGCGAACTTCACCGCGTTCTGGATCTTCTCGAGCGTATCGACCATCGGGACGATGATCCCGAGCGCGCCGATATCGACCGCCTTCTGGATGTCGCCCTCGGTCGCGTCCGGCACGCGAATGAAGGGGATCGCCGTCGCCGTTCTGCACGCCGCGATCATGTGCGCGACGTCCTGGTAGGTGAGCGGACTGTGCTGCATCTCGATCCACACGAAATCGAACCCTGAGCTCGCCATCGTGCAGTAGATCTCCGGATCGGGAACCAGCACCGTTCCGCCGACGACCTGTTTGCCCTCCCGCAGCTTGGTCTTGACGGTGTTGTAGATTCGCGGCGACGAAGAAGGCGCCGCAGGTTGCTGTGCCACTGTGGTCGTTGTCACGGTCGCTAGCGTGACGACAACGAAAAGCATCCGAACGGTCGGCTTCATCACTCCCTCCTCAAAGAGCTCAATCGCGTTGCATCAATCGGGTTTCTAGGACCTGTTCCGGCCTGAAGCCGCCGATCTGCAGAAAATACTCGGCAGAAGACAACAGCGCAGCGGCCGGCACGAGGCCGATGATCTCGCTTTCGAGTACCGACACGCCATACCTGGCCGCTTCACGCTTGATCGTCTCGAAGACGCGAAAGATCGGTGTCCTCTCGTAATTGGTCAGATTCATCGACACCTGGACGATGCCGCGATCCTCGAGCGTGACGCCCATGGCCTTGACGTATCGAAACCCACCGCTGCTATGGCGCACGGCGGTCGCAATCTTCTTCGCGACATCGAGGCGATCGGTTGCGAGATTGACGTTGTAGGCGATGAGCGGCATGCGGGCGCCGATGACGCTGGCGCCGGCGCTCGGGTGCGGACGTGGCGGACCAAAATCGGGCATCCACTCCGGCAGCGCGAGCTTGGCGGTGAGCCCCTCGAATTCACCGCGTCGGATGTGTTCCAGGTTGCGCCGTTCGGGTGTGCTCGCGGCTTCTTCGTACAGAAAGACCGGCAGCTCGAACCGCCGCGCCACTGCCGCGGCCGTGGCGCGCGCCAGCGCAACGCATTCCGCCATCGTCACGTCCGCAACCGGAATGAATGGCACGACGTCGACCGCGCCGACACGAGGATGCGCACCTGATTGTTGCCGGAGATCGATGCGCGTGACGGCGGCTTCGAACAGCGCAATGATCGCCGCCTGCAACGGTTCGGCCTCGCCGATCATCGTCAGTACGGATCGGTTGTGCGAGCGGTCGGAGGAATGATCCAGCAGGCGCACGCCGTCGACGCGGCGGACGGCGTCGACCAGCGCCAGCACGACCTCGGCGCGCCGCCCTTCGCTGACGTTCGGCACGCACTCGATCACCGGCATGCGCTGCTTGTATCACAGTTTCTTTTGCCCGATAATCGCTGCATTCCTGAATGGCCGACCCGGTGCGCAGTCCAAACGCCAGCGACCGATCCTTGAGCGACGCTGAGCGTGAGGCTCGCATCGAGGAGCTCCTGTTGTCGGGGCTCGATCACTACTTCAGCGGCCGCTACGAACAAGCCATCAACATCTGGACCCGCGTCGCTTTTCTGGAGCGGCGGCATGGGCGTGCGCGCGCCTATATCGAGCGCGCCCGCAGCGCGCTGGCGGAGCGGCAGCGCGAGTCCGAGGAATTGCTGCACGGCGGCGTCGCCGCCTATAACGCGGGCGATCTCGCGGCGGCGCGCGACCTGCTGTCGCGCGCGGTCGAGCAGGGCGATCCGAGTGATACCGCCCTGGCCTTCCTGCAGCGGCTGACACGGCTCGAAGCGGCGGCGGCGGCGCTGGACGCGACCACGGTCGCCGGTCCGTTGCCTGCCTCGCGCGAGGTAAAAGCGACCGAGCAGCAGCGTACCAACTGGGTGCTGACGATCGCCGTGAGTGCGGCGATTGCCGCGGCGATTCTGTTCCTCACGCGACCCGTTGCGTCGTGGCTCGCCGAGCTGCCGATGCACACCACGACGGTCGAGACACCGCCGCCGGAGCCTCTGCCGATCGTTCCCGCGCCGTCGCGGTCGATGGCGAGACAACATCCGTCACACACAGGCCGCACGCGATGAAATGTCCGAAATGCGACTACCTGGGATTCGATACTGGCGAGCGGTGCCGTAACTGCGGCTACGACTTTTCGCTCATCGCGGCGGCACCCGCTGCGGCGGCGCGCGTTGCTACAGCAGCTGCGCTGACGGAGCGCGATCTGCCGCTTCGACATGCGGACACCAGCGGTCTCGAGTCGGTGACATGGTCCGAGGAGGTGGATAGGTCGCTCGGCGGCGCGAATGAGACAGCCGGCGGCGACGCAACGCGGCCGTCGACGGCTCCTTTCAGCCGGCCCCGCCGCGCCGATGCGGATCTGCCGGCGTCTCGGTCCGCGCGCGCTGCCGACGCCGCACTCCCGCTGTTCTCGCCGGGATCCTTCGAGAACGACGAGCCGCTGATCAAAATGCCGGCGGCTCCACGACCGCCGCTGTCTGTACGGAGAACGCCGGATTCTGCCGCACGTCGAGCTACAAAGCAGCCCCTGTCAGCAGACGCCGGTGCGCCATTCGGGGATCGTGGCGTTTCAACGGCGAACGCGGCCGTCGCCACCAGACGGCCATCGCCAGAGCACGACCACGTGGAGGAGGAGCCGACCCTTGGCTTTGGAGACGATGTCGCGTCCTTTCGCTCCGACGAGCGGCTCGCATCCCTACACGCGCGCCTTGCGGATGTCGGGCCGGTTCGCGCGGGCGGCGTCGTCCGTCGCGTGCTGGCGGTCCTGATCGATCACACGATCTTGTTGGCGGTCGACGCGGCCGTGATCTATTTCACGCTGCGCCTCGTCTCGCTCACGTGGAGCGACTGGCAACTACTGTCGCCGCTTCCGCTCGTGGCATTTCTCGGGCTGATCAAGTTGGCCTATTTCGCGGCGTTTACCGCGCTTGGCGGACAGACGATCGGCAAGATGGCAATGCGCATTCGCGTGGTCTCGGAGCACGATCGCCTCGTCGATCCCATGCGCGCGCTCGGACGTTCGCTTGCCGGCGCGCTGTCACTTCTCACGCTGGGTGCAGGGTTTCTTCCTGCGCTGCTGACGCGCGAGCGTCGGGCCCTTCACGACCGACTGGCGCACACGCGCGTCGTGTCGCTATGAAACCGGGTTAAACCCGGTTTCGCGTCAATGCGCCGACTCGGTCTGTTTATCGCGACGTGCGGGTACATCGGCTACGCGCCAATCGCTCCCGGGACATTCGGCTCAGCGGCGGGTCTCGCCGTGTTCTATGTCGTCCGCCACGTCGGGTCGACCTCGGTCGAGATCGCGGCGATTGTCGTGCTGTTCGCGCTCGGCATCTGGAGCGGGACGGAAGCGGAGCATCACTTCGGCGGCGTCGATCCGGGTCCCGTCGTGCTCGACGAGGTCGTCGGCATGCTCGTGACGCTCGCGCTGCTCCCGGTGAACGCCGCAGGCGCCATCGTCGGATTCCTGGTGTTCCGCGTGCTCGATGTCGTCAAACCGTGGCCGTCGGCACAGCTCGAACGGCTGCCCGGCGGCCTTGGCGTCATGGCCGATGACGGCATGGCTGCCCTCTACGGCAACGCGATCATGCGTGCCTTGATGTGGCTGGCACCCGCAGGCTGGCTTGCATGACGCCGTCTGCTGACGCTGCTCGGGGCAACGCGACGCCGGATCGAAAGGCGCTCTCACGCGCCGCGATCATCGCCGTCGGCAGCGAGCTGCTGACGCCGTTGCGCGTCGACACCAATTCACTGTTCATCACCGAGCAGCTCAATCTGCTCGGCATTGGTGTCGCGACCAAGGCGGTAGTCGGCGACGATCGCGCCGAGCTGGCACATGTGTTTCGCGCGCTGCTCGATCGTGTCGACCTGGTGATTTTCAGCGGTGGTCTCGGGCCGACCGACGATGACGTGACGCGAGAGGTGGTCGCCTCGGTACTGAATCGTTCGTTGTCCGAGGATCCGGCGATTACCGCTCGCATGCGCGAACGGTTCGCGGCACGCGGATTCAAGATGCCGATGCCGGAGATCAACCGCCGTCAGGCGATGGTCCCCGCCGGAGCGCGAGTGCTCGAAAACAGCCGCGGAAGCGCACCCGGACTGTGGATCGACGACGGCGCTCGTCTCGTGCTGCTGTTGCCTGGTCCGCCTCGCGAGCTGAAGCCGATGCTGACCACGCTGGTCGAGGGCGATTTGCGGCTTCGCGCAGCGGGTCGCGCCATCGTGCGCCGGGTCATCCGCATCGCCGGACGCATCGAATCGCAGACCGACGAAACATTGCAGCCGCTCTACCGCGCGTGGGAAGCGCAGTCGATTCCCGTGGCGGCGACCATTCTCGCCGCGCTCGGGCATATCGAGCTACACCTGTCCACAGCTGCGAAGTCGCGTGAGGTTGCCGACGACGTTCTCGAGGCAGCCGTGCGCGAGGTCGTCGGCGTGCTGGGTGCGGATGCGTACAGCACCGACGGTCGGGCAATGGAACACGTCATCGGCGATTTGCTCGTCGGGCGCAAGCTGCGGATCGCGGCGGCGGAGTCATGCACGGGCGGTCTTGTCACGTCGCGGCTGACCGACGTGCCTGGCAGCTCGCGCTACGTCGAGCGAGCGGTGGTCGCATACAGCAACGACGCCAAGATCGAGCTGCTCGGCGTGCCGGCGGAATTGATCGCAGAGCACGGCGCGGTCAGCGAACCTGTGGCACTGGCGATGGCGGATGGGATCCGCGGGCGGGCGCGCGTCGACGTGGGCATCGGCGTCACCGGCATCGCCGGACCTACCGGCGGTACACCCGAAAAGCCTATGGGCACCGTCGCAATCGCTGCCGTGACATCGAGCGCGACCCGCTCGCGTGTGTTTCGATTCATGGGCGAGCGTGAACAGGTAAAGTTCCAGGCGTCGCAGTCGGCGCTCGATATGGTGCGACGGATGTTGTTGGAGTAAATGCGCCTCTTCGTCGCCGTCGAACTCGACGAAGCCGTTCGTGCCGAAGCGGGACGCGTCGTCGAATTGCTGCGGCGACGCGCAGAGTCGCTGGCACCGAGGGCACGACTGACGTGGGTCGGCCCCGAGCGGATGCATCTGACGGTGCGTTTCATCGGCGCAGCAGACGATGAGACGCTGGCGGCGCTGCAGCGCGCGCTGGAGGCGCCACTCGACACCCCGCGCTTCACGTTGACCGTGAGGGGCGTCGGCGCCTTTCCGCCCACAGGTCCGCCACGCGTCGTGTGGGCTGGTCTGCAGCAGGGCCGTGATCACCTGCACGCGCTCGAACGGGAGATCACCGCGCGGTTATCGCCGATCGGCATTCGGCCCGAGGCGCGGCCGTACAGCCCGCATTTGACCCTGGCGCGGGTGCGCGAGCCGGCCGGGCTGCGCTCTGCCGCGCTGCTCGAGGGCGTGCAAACCCACGCATTCGGCGAGAGCACCATCGACGCGATTACACTGTTCGAGAGCCGTTTGTCGCCGCAAGGGCCTACCTACGTGGCGCTGGCGCGAGCGGCACTCGTGGATCGGCGGGTCTGACCGGCAGGAGTCGCCGCGACGCGGGTCTCTTGCGGCAGGAATCAGGGTTCAGGAGTCAATGCCCGATTCCTTCAGATGCTAGTTAATGGTGACATCCATACGACAGGTTGCCGTCCTGGGCGCAGGCGGGTGGGGCACGGCGCTGGCCGTCCACCTCGCGCGCGTCGGACATGACGCGCGGTTGTGGGGACGCGATGCGGCCCTGGTGGCCGACATGCACGCGCGTCGAGCCAACGCGGTGTATCTGCCGGACGTCACGTTTCCCGATCGCCTCCGCGTCACCGCCGATCTGGCTGATGCGCTGCAGGCCGCCGATCTCGTCGTGGCGGCGGTACCGTCCCACGGCCTGCGCGACATTCTGCACCGTGCGGCGCCGCGGGTGCAGCGCGGCGCGATCGTGGTCAGCGCGACGAAAGGGCTCGAGCAGGACACGCTGTTTCGCGGCTCCGAAATCGTGCAGCAGGAGCTGGGCTCCGGCATGAGAGTGGCTGTGCTCTCCGGTCCGAGTTTCGGTTCCGAGCTCGCGCGCGAGCTGCCGACCGCCGTGTCGGTCGCCTCGCCCGATCACGGCGTCGTCGAACAGGTCCAGCGCGAGTTTCGTGCGCCGTACTTCCGGTTGTACGGTACGTGCGATGTGATTGGCGTGGAGATCGGCGGGGCATTGAAGAATGTGATTGCCATCGCGGCCGGCGTGACGCAAGGCCTTGGCCTCGGCCACAACGCGCTGGCGGGGCTCATTACGCGCGGACTGGCGGAGATCTCACGGCTCGCCTGCGCGCTTGGTGGGCAACGCGAGACGCTTTCGGGCTTGAGCGGCCTGGGAGATCTCGTGTTGACCTGCACGGGACGGCTCAGTCGCAATCTTCACGTCGGGGTCGAACTGGCAAGTGGTCGTCGCCTGCATGACGTGCTGGCCGGCATGAAAATGGTGGCCGAGGGTGTTCGCACGACCGAAGCAGCGCTGTCGCTGGCGGCGCGTCATGATGTGGAGCTGCCGATTGCCGCGCAGGTGGCCGAGCTGCTCGCCGGGCGCAAGACGGCGCGGGCGGCGCTCGAAGATCTGATGCTCCGGCCGCAGCGCGCCGAGGTCGGCTAGAGCAGTCATGATTCGCGATTCGTGATTTGTGATTGTTGTTTTGTGATTTGGGACTTGGGGTTTGGGATTTGGGATTTGCCATTTGGGGTTTGCGATTTGGGTTTTCTCGATCGATTACGTGAAGGGCTGACGCGCACCAAACAGCAGATCGTCAGCCGCTTCGAGGAGATCGTTCAGCAGGCCGATACGCCGGAACATCGGACCCGGCCGATCGATGTCGACACCATCGAGGCGCTCGAAGAAGTGCTGATTGCCGCCGACGTGGGCATCGCCGCGACCGAGCGGATCGTTACCGCGGTCAGGACGCGCGCGCGCCGGAACGAGAGTTTGCGCGACCTTGTCAAAGAGGAAATCCGCGACATCTTCGATGCGGCGGAGCAGCCGTCCACGTTCGCCCAGGCAACGGCCGACAAGGCCAACGGTCACCACCCGCACGTTACGCTCGTTGTCGGCGTCAACGGCACAGGCAAAACGACGACCGTCGGCAAGCTGGCGAATCTGCTGAAGAACGAAGGCCGTCAGCCGCTGGTGTGCGCTGCGGATACCTTCAGAGCCGCCGCAGTCGAGCAGCTCGAAATCTGGGCCAAACGCGCGAACGTCGATATCGTTCGCGCCAAGGAAGGATCCGATCCGGCGGCGGTGGTCTTCGATGCCATTCAGTCGGGCAAGGCACGCGGGCGCGATCCAATCCTGGTCGATACCGCCGGCCGCCTGCACAATCGCATCAACCTGATGAACGAACTGGACAAGATCCGCCGGGTGGCGGGTCGCGCCGCCGATGGCGCGCCGCACGAGGTGCTGCTCGTGCTCGATGCGACGGTGGGGCAGAACGGCGTCCAGCAGGCGCGTGAATTCACCAACGTCGCCGGGGTGACCGGGATCGTGCTGACCAAGCTCGATGGCACCGCGAAAGGTGGCGTGGCAGTCGCAATCGCGAACGACCTCAAACTGCCGATTCGTTACGTCGGGGTGGGCGAAGGCATCGACGACCTGATTCCGTTCTCGCCGCAGGATTACGTCGACGCCTTGTTCCAGGAGAAATGGTAGGCAGATGGTGTTCGCGGAAGCCGTGGCGCAGCCGGACACCACCGCTGACGCGGACAACCGATGGATGCGCCGCGCCCTGCAGCTCGCGGTGCGGGGGCTCGGGCGGACATCGCCGAACCCGGTTGTCGGTGCCTGTGTCGTCTCGGATGGCGGTGTGGTCCTTGGACAAGGCGCACACGAGCGCGCGGGTGAGCCGCACGCTGAAGTTCATGCGCTCGACGAAGCCGGCGGGCAGGCACGCGGCGCAACGATGTACTGCACGCTCGAGCCGTGTGCGCATGTCGGCCGGACGGGGCCGTGCGTCGATCGAATCATCGCCGCCGGTATCAAGCGCGTCGTCGCCGCGATGGAGGACCCGTACCCGCTCGTCAACGGTCGGGGGTTCGCGAAGCTGCGCGAGCATGGCATCCACGTCGACGTCGGCGTGGGCCGCGCCGCCGCCGCACGTCTGAATCAGCCGTTTCTGACCACGATCCGGGACGGACGACCGTTCGTGATCCTGAAGGCGGCAACCAGCCTGGACGGTCACATCACCGCTGCTCCCGGAGAACGAACGGCGATCACGTCGGCGCAAGCGCTGCGCCATGCTCAGTACACGCGCGCGCTGGTCGACGCCATTGCGGTGGGATCGCAAACCATCCTCGTCGACGATCCGCTGCTCACGGTTCGCGACCTGTTTCGCGAGCGGCCGCTTACGCGTGTCGTCTTCGATCGGCGGCTTCGCATGCCGCTCGACGCACGTGTCCTGCAGACGCTGGAGGCCGGCCCGCTGATCATCGTGACCTCGACCGAAGCAATCAACACGGATGCCGATCGCGCCAAACGCTTGCGGGACGGCGGTATCACGTTGCTGCCGGTCGCGGAGGGCGGGATCGCGGCGGCGCTGAGAGAGCTCGCCGCATTCGAGGTTCAGAGCGTCCTGCTCGAGGGCGGTGCCGCGGTGCATGCAGCCGCATGGGACGCGGGCGTCGTTGACCTGGTGCAGATGTACGTGTCGCCACGGTCGCTTGGCGCGCGTGGGGTCCCGCTACTGGACGGTCGTCCGTTCTCTTCCGCTGCGCTCTACAACCGCAGAATCGAGCTGCTCGGACCCGATGTGCTGATCGAGGGTTATGTTCACCGGCCTGATTGAGTCGGTGGGGCGAATCGAGGCGCTGACGCACACCGGCAGCGGTGGTCTGACGCTTCGCATCAGGACATCGCTGGCGCCGGAACTGCAGCTGGGGGACAGCATCGCGATCAACGGCGTGTGTCTCACGGTGACCGACGTTGACGGGAACGCAATCCTCGCGGACATCGGTCCCGAGACGACTCGCGTCACCACGCTCGGGACACTGCAACGCGATCACGTCGTGAACCTCGAGCGGCCGATGCGCGCCGATAGTCGCTTCGGCGGCCATTTCGTCCAGGGGCACGTCGACGGACGAGGTGTCGTCGCCGCCATCCGTATCGATGGAGACGCGCACTCGGTGACGATTGGATTTTCCTCCGATTTAGCTTCGTACCTGGTGCCGAAGGGTTCGGTGGCCGTCGACGGGATTAGTCTGACGATTGCCGATTTGCGCGACGGTCAGTTCGACGTGATGATCGTTCCGTTCACCTGGACGCACACGACCATGTCGTCGCTGCAGGCCGGCAATCGCGTCAATCTCGAGTGCGACATGATCGGGAAGTACGTTGTGCGCGCGCTGCAGATCACCCGCGACAAGAACGAAAAGCCTGATTCCGGACAGCCCTGAGTCCTGATACCTGATTCCTTCAAGGATCGATCATGCCTCCACGAATGCACATTGCGAAGGGTGCCCGCCGCCGCGGACCGTTCGCCACCATCGACGATGCCATTGACGCCATCAAGGCCGGTCGGATGGTGATCGTCGTCGACGATGAGGATCGCGAGAACGAAGGCGATCTGACGATGGCGGCGTCGAAGGTGGACGCCGAATCGATCAATTTCATGGCGAAGCACGGGCGCGGACTGATCTGCCTCGCGATGATGCCCGAGCGGCTCAACCAGCTCGACATTCGCCTGGAGCGCAGCGAACATCCGTCGCTCCGCGACACGGCGTTCTGCGTCTCGATCGATGCCAAGGACGGCACCAGCACGGGCATCTCGGCGGCCGACCGCGCGCATACGGTGCACGTGGCAATCTCGCCCGATTCCAAGCCGCGCGATCTCGTGCGTCCCGGCCACGTGTTTCCGCTGCGTGCCCGGAGCGGCGGTGTCCTCGTCCGATCCGGTCATACGGAGGCGGCAGTCGATCTCGCGCGCATTGCCGGCCTCGAATCCGCGGGCGTCATCTGCGAAATCATGAACGACGACGGCACGATGGCACGGGTGCCCGAGCTGACCAGGTTCGCGCGCAAGCACGGGCTGTTGATGATCACCATTGCGGACTTGATCAAATACCGGATGCGAACCGAGCGACTGGTGAGGCGCGTTGCCACCGCCGAACTGCCGACCGAACACGGCGCGTTTCGGATCTACGCGTATGAAAACCTTCTCGACAACGAAACGCACGTGGCGCTCGTGCGCGGCAACATTGACGACGGCAAGGACGTCCTGGTGCGGGTCCACTCGAAGTGCCTGACCGGTGACGTGTTCCACTCGGCGCGGTGCGATTGCGGCGCGCAGCTCGAGACGGCGATGAACCGCATCGCGGAAGAGGGCCGCGGCGTGCTCCTGTATCTCAATCAGGAAGGGCGCGGCATCGGACTGGCCAACAAGATTCGCGCCTACGAGCTGCAGGACCAGGGGCTCGACACCGTCGAGGCGAACGAGCGTCTGGGCTTCAAGGCCGACCAGCGCGATTACGGTATCGGCGCCCAAATCCTCAGCGATCTCGGCATCAAGACGATGCGTCTGCTGACGAACAACCCGCGAAAATTCGTCGGACTGCAGGGCTATGGGCTCGCGGTGTCAGAGGCGGTGCCTCTGGAGATTCCCGCGTCCGAGTCCACGCGTAAGTACCTCAAAACAAAGAAAGACAAGCTCGGTCATACGCTTTCCTCGGTATAACCCCAGTTCCGCGTTCCGGGTTCCGGGTTCCCGTGGTTCTGGTTGCGTGAACTGGTAACCAGGAACTGGAACCCTGGAACTGGGAACATGGAACGCGGAACCGGGAACTGCACCGTTCAGAGTTACTGAACCCGTTCAGGGTTCGCGGCGTCTTGCCTGGTGAAGCGAGATGCATGGACGCGTCGAGCCCCTTCGCCCGGTCAGCCCGCCCTGGAATGACGCGGTGAGCGCCGACCAGGACCTCGAGCGCGAGTTCGAAGCACGGCTGGTCGAATCCTCGACGCTGGCGTTTCGCGTGGCCTTCAGCGTGTTGCGACACCGTGAAGACGCCGAAGACGTCGCGCAGGAGGCGTTGGCCAAGGCCTATCGCCGCTTCCGCCAGCTCCGTGATCGCGATCGCTTTCGCGCCTGGCTCGTGCGCATGACGTGGCGCCTCGCGCTCGATCGCAAACGCGCCGACCGTCGCCGACTCGCGCGCGAAGAGCACGTCGCTGTCGACCCGACGATCACCGCCGATGTCAGCGATGCACACGAGCGATCGGCGCTCTTGTGGAAGGCGATCGATCAACTCTCCGAGAAGCTACGGGTCGTCGTCGTCCTGGCCGGCATTCACGGACACGACATTCGCGAGGTTGCCGCGCTGCTGGAGCTGCCGGAAGGCACGGTCAAGTCGCGGCTGTTTCTGGCACGGCAGCAATTGAAGGACGCATTGTCATGGGTCATCAAAGATCAGCGGAACGCGTGACGGACTCCGCGCTGGAGCGCGAGATCGAAGCGGCGCTCGCCGTCGAGCCGTCGCCGGAATTCGTCGCACGCGTCCGCACCCGGATCGCGAATGAACCCGCACCGGCCGGGTGGTGGCACGTCCATTGGCGCGTTGCAGCCGCCGCGGTTATTGTCGTCGCGACGCTGCTGTCACTCCGTCAGACGCCGCCAGAGCGTGTGAAAGCGGGTCGTGCGAGCGACGTCACATTGAGGGCGTCAGCACCGGCACCGGTTGTATCGCTGCCGCCCCGCGTCGGCGAGACACGACGACGTTCCGCGGCGCGAGCGTCGGCTGGTTCCGCAGCGCGAGCTTTGTCAGGCTTGCGTGAACCGGAAGTGATCATCTCGCGCGACGAACAGCGCGCGTTCGGGATGCTCCTCGCTGCCATCCGGGAAGGCCGCATCCGGGCGTTGCCACAGGAGCGCGCCGCCGACGCCTCGTTGGAGCCGGCAGATATCGCGATTACACCGCTCGTGATCGAGCCGCTGCCGCAACCGTCGCGGCTGGAAGGAGAAACACAGTGAAGCCTTACATATCCATCCTGTTCGCGGTGTCGTTCATCGCGGCCGTTGCCGTGACGCCGGCGTTCGCGCAGCAGAAGCCGGCTGATGCCGACAAGACGACCGAGGGCGCAGCGCGCCAGGCTGAAGCGGTTGCGCGCGCAGCGCAGAAAGTCGCTGAAGAGGCAGCCGCGGAGAATCAGGCGCAGGCGGCGGTGATAATTCCCATCGACGTCGAAGTCGTCATCTCGCGCTATCAGGGCGAGAAGAAGATCAGCTCGCTGCCGTACACCCTCAGCGTCAATGCCGGTTCAAATCGGCAACCGACGCGGCTGCGGATGGGAGGCGCAGTGCCGATGCCAACGATGGCGCCGATCACCGGACCGGACGGAAAGCCGGTTGGTCCCGTTGGTGGCGGACCAGTGCAGTACATGGACGTGGGAACCAACATCGACAGCAACGCACGAATTCTGCCGGACGGCCGCTTCGACGTGTTTGTGTCCATTGAAGACAAATCGGTGGCGACGAGCGGACAGGTGGCACCGGCCTCCACGATGCCGTTCGTCCGCACGTTTGTGACGAGCAACTACCTCGTGCTCCGCGACGGGCAGACGCGCCAGTTCACCGCGGCGGCCGATCGCGTCACCGGCGAGGTGGTAAAGGTCGATGTGACGTTACGCGTTGTGAAGTGAGGAGCAGGCAGCCCGGACGTTGTCAGGTTCGCTCCGGGGGCGAGCCTGACAAGGCTCGCGTCACGATCAACAAATCTTCCACGACGCGCCCGCCGATCAGATGCTCCTGGATGATGCGCTCGAGTGCCGGCGGATCACAGTCGCGGTACCACGTTCCTTCGGGATAGACCAGCGCAATCGGACCGCCCTCGCAGATCCGCAGGCAGTTCGCCTTCGTCCGCAGGATCCCACCCTGATCCGAAAGGCCCAGCTCCTTCAGTCGCTTCTTCAGAAAATCCCACGCAGCGACGCCCCGCTCCTTGTCACAGCACTTCGGGTTGGTCTGATCGGCGCACAGAAAGATATGACGGCGTCCGACCGGCACGCCGATGGTGATCGCGATCTTCTGTTGTGACTCTGACATGCGTGCTGCTGACGTTCCAGGTTCCGTGTTCCCGGTTCCAAGTTCCAGGAGTTCCGGTTCCGGTTCGAGTTCCGGTGCTTCCCGGTTCACGGTTCCGGGTTCGCGTGATCCACGACTCACTTTGCTCCGATCACATTTGGGCCCCGGGGCGGTTCGGAGGCCGGCGGCGTCCAGATCTTCAATCGTCCTTCCCAGAGAGGGCGATTGTTCTCCTCGCAGGAGTACTCGAGGAGCTCGCCATTGGTCAGCGTCCACGTGCGCTCGTTGCTCCACGGTTGCTTGTAGTAGACCGGATCATCGATCGTCACGGTGTGCGCGATGTGACCCGCGTCGGTGCGCTTGAACGTCTGCACCAGGTGCAGCTTGTCGCTGTGTGGATCGCCCTTGGTATCGAGCCTCGTCCATCCGTTGAAGCCGATCGTGTCGATGATGAGCGTGTCACCGTCCCATTTGGCGATCGATTCGCCGAACCATTTCGGATCAGGGTTCTCCGAATGTCGGTCCTTGAACGGGACGACGTGGAACCACGTGCTCTGCTCGAACAGGAATGCGATGTACTTGTCGTTCTGCATGATCTGGATCGGATATGGCGCGTTGATCGAACGGACCAATCCGAACGGCATGCACATCGCGGTGTAGTCGCCGTTCTTGTCCGGGTCGTACTCCTTGATGTTCTTCAGCCCGGCGTCGGTATAGGGAAGTGTCCCTGGCCCTTTCTGCAGACCGGGGTCGCGTCGGTTCGTGATGCTCATGTCCGGCACGTACGGGTGGTCCCAGACGCCGCTGAAGTCCGGTTTCCCGTTTGCCAGCCTCAGGGCCGGCCCGGGTGGAGGCGTCCAGTTCGCCGGCGTGGTGCGTTCGCCAGCGACGCCGGCGCCGAGCGTGCCGAGCGTGTTCTCCGCCTGCGCAGCGGCGAACCTCGGCAGGGTGAACGACGCGATAAGGACAAAGGTGATCAGCAGAGCTGTCGAACGCATCTTCGAAAAGACTCCCGGATGAGACCGAACGGCGGTCTCTGATTTGAGGAGATGATCAGTGAATTATAGCGGACGTGTACTTGCCGAACCCACCAACCTCGCCTAAGATAAGGGTTTGCGCCCGTTGGGCTTAGCCCCGCCTGTACCCCATGTTTGACTCGCTCAGCACCCGCATTCAGGACGTCTTCAAGTCGTTACGCGGCGAGATCCGTCTGACGCCCGAGCACGTCGAGACGGCGCTGCGCGAGATCCGCCTGGCGCTGCTCGAAGCTGACGTCAACTTCAAGGTCGTCAAGGCGTTCATCGATCGTGTGCGGGACAAGGCGACGGACCAGACTGTCCTCAAGAGCCTGTCGCCGGCGCAACAGGTCATCAAGATCGTCCGTGACGAGCTCCTGGCGCTGTTCGGCGACACCGAGGGCGGACTGACAAAGGATGCGTCCACGCCGCGCGTCGTGCTTCTGCTCGGTCTTCAGGGATCGGGCAAGACGACAACATCTGGCAAGCTTGGCCTCTGGCTGAAGCGTCAGGGCCGGCACCCGTTGCTCGTCTCCACGGACGTCCGCCGCCCGGCGGCAATCCACCAGCTGGCCGTGGTCGGTGAGAAGGCGGAGGTCAAGGTCTATGAGCCCGAGACGATGGATCCGGTCGAACGAGCCAAGGGTGCGCTGAGCGAAGCGCGCAACAAGGGCTTCGACACGGTCATCGTCGACACCGCGGGCCGCCTGCACATCGACGACGAGCTGATGGACGAACTGCAGCAGATCAAGGCGACGGTCAATCCGTCGGATCTGTTGTATGTGGCCGACTCGATGACCGGACAGGACGCGATCAAGAGCGCCGGCGAATTCAATCGTCGCGTTGGCGTCACCGGTGTCGTGCTCACCAAGCTCGATGGCGATGCGCGCGGTGGTGCGGCGCTTTCGGTCGTTTCGGTCGTCGGCGTGCCGATTGCGTTTGTCGGCAGCGGCGAGCGTCTCGAAGATCTCGAGCTGTTTCATCCCGATCGCATCGTGTCGCGCATGCTCGGGATGGGCGACGTGCTGTCGCTCATCGAGAAGGCGGAGCAGGCGATCGACCAGGACGAAGCCGAGCAGCTCGAGGAGAAGCTGCGGAAGAACGACTTCACGCTCGACGACTTTCGCAAGCAGCTCAAGACGATCCGGAAGATGGGTCCGCTCGAGAGCATCATCGGGATGATTCCCGGTCTTGGCGATCTGAAGCAGGCGGTCCAGAACAAGCCGGACGAAAAGCAGATGGGACGGGTGGAGGCGATCATCTGCTCGATGACGCCTGAGGAGCGACGCAACGACCGGATCATCAACGGCAGCCGGCGCAAGCGGATTGCCGCCGGCAGCGGGACCTCGGTGGAGGAGGTCAATCGGCTCCTGAAGCAGTTCACCGAGATGAAGAAGGTGCTGCAGATGATTGGCGGCGGTGGAATGCCGAAGCTGCCAAAGGGTGCGCGTCTGCCGCCGCAGATGGCGGCGAGCATGCCGCGGCAGGCCGCCGCGCCCGCGGGACATGGAAAAAAGCGGAAGAAGGGCGGACCGTGGGGGCTGATCAAGACGAGGTGATCGCCGGACCGCTGAAGACCGAAGACCACCGACTAGAGACGAATACTACAGACCGAAGACCAGAGACGCGAAGATCAGAGACCGGAGAACCGAATGCTATCAATCCGAATGAGGCGAGTCGGCTCGAAGAAGAAGCCGTACTTCCGCGTGGTGGTGACTGAGACACGCTCGGCGCGCGAGAGCAGCTTCGTCGAGAACCTGGGCACCTACAATCCGCGGAGCAAGCCCGCGCAGGTCGACATCAACAAGGAGCGCGTGCAGCACTGGTTGAAGCAGGGCGCGCAGCCCTCGGACTCCGTTCGCACGCTGATCGGCCGACACCTGACGCGTGATCTCTCCACGCCAGCTGCGACCAGCGAGGCGGCGGCGTCAGCGCCGATAGCCGAGTGATGACCGATACGCGCGGAGCCGCGGGTAATCCGCACGCGAGTCAGGCGCTTCGCTCGGTTGTCGAGGTGATCGCGCGCGCGTTGGTGGATCACCCCGAGGCGGTGAAGGTAACCGACGCGCAGCGCCGCGGCATGACCGTGCTGGAGTTGACGACGGCGCCGGGCGACATGGGGAAGATCATCGGCCGCCAAGGTCGCACGGCGGCGGCGCTGCGCACGCTGGTGGCGTTGACGGCGGAGAAGCAAGGGGTTCGGGCGCAGCTGGATATACGCGACTGATGAAATCCCAAATCCCAAACTCCAAATCCCAAAGGGTTTGGTGAGTCCCGGATGGAGTTGGGATTTGGGATTTGGTCATTGGGATTTGGGAGTTGACACCTCACGCGTGGACTGGGACTCGATGATCTTGGTCGGCCGCATCGGGCGACCGCATGGGATTCGCGGTCAGGTGGTCGTCAATCCCGAGACCGACTTTCTCGAAGCGCGATTCGCACCGGGTGCAACGTTGTGGACCCGCATCGATCACAGCGATGAGCGGCTCGTCGTTGCCACGATGCGCGTGCAGAGTGGTCGGCCGATTGTGGGTTTCGAAGGGCGCGAGCGTATCGAGGACGTCAAAGGGCTGACGGGCGTCGAGCTTCGCGTTCCGGAAGAATCGCTGCCGGCACTGGAAGCGGGGGTGTATTACCAGTTTCAGCTGGTGGGCTGCGCGGTCGAAACGATCGGCGGCGAGCGGGTCGGGGATGTGGCGCGGGTGGAGGGCGGCGCGGCCGGAAGCCTGCTGGCAATTGATGGTCCTCGCGGCGAGATCCTGATCCCGCTGGCGCTCGACATCTGCGTGGAGATCGACATCGAGGCGAAGCGAATTCGGATCGATCCGCCGGAAGGACTGTTGGAGCTGAACGAAAAGCATTCGTGATTCGCGAGTCGTGATTCGTGATTCGGTTCTCGGGACGTGGTTTTAAATTGGCGGCCCGCGACGCGAGTCAGAAACTCATGAATCACGAATCACGAATCACGAATCACGAATGAAGTTCGATATCGTCACGATCTTCCCGCGCATGATCGAGGCCGGTCTGGCGGAAGGGGTTGTGGCGCGGGGACGCGAGCGCGGGCTGCTCGATATCGTCGTGCACGACTTGCGCGACTTCACGACCGACCGGCACCGCAGCGTGGACGATGTGCCGTACGGCGGCGGGCCGGGGATGGTGATGAAGCCCGAGCCGCTGGTGCGGGCCGTTGAACGGGTTCGTCAGAGGCGCGGCGCGCCGAACGCGATTGTGATCACGTCGCCGCAAGGACGGCGGTTCACGCAGACGGAAGCCGAGCGTCTGGGTGGTCTCGCGCATGTCGTGCTGCTGTGCGGCCGATATGAAGGGATGGACGAGCGGGTGGCCTCGTTGCTCGGCGCCGAAGAGCTGTCGATCGGCGATTACGTCCTGAGCGGCGGAGAGATCCCCGCGCTGGTCATCGTCGATGCCGTCAGCCGTCTGATGCCGGGCGTGGTCGGCGACGAGCAGTCCGTCGAGGAGGATTCGTTCCGGCGCGGGTTGCTGGACTATCCGCATTACACTCGGCCGGCGGAATTCGGTGGCGAACGAGTCCCCGAGGTGCTGCTGTCGGGCCACCACGCAGAGGTGCGGCGGTGGCGCAAGAAGGCGGCGTTGGCGCGGACGCTCGATCGCCGCCCGGAGTTGCTGGACGATGCCCGGCTCGATGATGAGGAGCGCGCGTTACTTGAAGAGATTCGTAGAGGAAGGCAAAACGCAGAACTCAAAACGCAAAAGTAGCGTTCAAGGTGGGCACGTGCGTCCTTTGCCGTCGAGTTTTGAGTTTCCTTTGGAGTTTTGAGTTTTACGTTTTGAGTTTGAGCGGAGGGAAACATGGGCGCGATTGAGCTGGTCGAAAAGTCGCAGATGACGGAACGACCGCAGATGAAGTCTGGAGACACGGTTCGCGTGCACGTAAAGGTGCGCGAGGGCGACAAGGAGCGCATCCAGATCTTCGAAGGGATCGTCATCGGGTTGCATCGCGGCGGCACGCGCGCATCGTTCACGGTGCGCAAGGTGTCGTTCGGCCAGGGTGTCGAGCGCATCTTCCCGCTGCACTCGCCGACGATCGCCAAGGTGGACGTCGTCCGCTCCGCTCGGGTCCGCCGCGCCAAGCTGTACTTCCTGCGCAATCTGAAGGGGAAGGCGGCGCGCATGAAGGAAACGAAGCGAGCGTAATCCCAAATCCCAAAACCCAAATTCCAGGTTGGGTGTGGCGCCGATGAACCAGCTTTGGGATTTCTTGGGATTTGGGATTTGGTCACTGGGATTTGGGATGTGACATGGTTCGCGTAAGAGCCATGAGGACCCTCGAGAACGCCTGCCGGCGTTGGGGGTTCTATCGGGTGGCGGGGTGCGACGAGGTGGGACGCGGGTGTCTGGCTGGCCCGGTCGTGGCCGGCGCCGTGATCCTCGATCCCAACCGGCACATCGCGGGCCTTTCCGACTCGAAGACGATTACCGCGCTCGAACGCGAGCGGCTGTATACGCAGATCACCAGGAAGGCGCTGGCGTGGTCCGTGGCTGCGGTGGCGCCAGTGGAGATCGACGCGCTCAACATCCATCGTGCGTCGCTCGAGGCGATGCGGCGCGCGTTGCTGGCGATCGCGCCGTTGCCCGATATGGTGCTCGTGGACGCTTTTCGGATTCCCGAGCTCTTCATCGCGCAGCGCGGCATAAAGAAGGGTGACCGCAAGTGCGCGGCCATTGCCGCGGCGTCGATCGTTGCCAAGGTGACTCGCGATCGCGAGATGCTGGTCCACCATCAGGCCGATCCGCGATACGGGTACGACCATCACAAGGGGTACGCCACCGCCGAGCATCTGGCCGCCGTCGCCCGGTTCGGGTACTCACCGCTGCATCGCCGTTCGTTCAAACCCCAGGGCTCGCTGTTCGATCTGCTTGCCCCGAGCGGAGTCGAGGGGTCGCCGGACCTCACGGATCCTGACGCCTGGAGCGTCCGGTCGTGATGCGCCTGCTTCGCGCCGCGCTCTTCCTCGAGTTCGGCTTCGTGTTGATCGTGGTCCCCTGGTCCGTTTACTGGGACCGCAATTACTTTGCCGAGCTGGTGCCGCAACTCCACGGCTTTTTCACCAACAACTTCGTGCGCGGTGCGGTCACGGGCCTTGGTGTCGTGAATGCCCTGGCCGGCTGTTTCGAGTTGGTAGCCATGTACGCGGCGCGCACCACCAGCGCTGCATTGAGCATCCATTCCTCGCACGTCACCGAGGAGTAGTGCGCCCGGTCGTCTGCCTGATCACGGATCGGCGACGACTGGCCTCTCCAGCCGAACAAGGCGTGGTCGCCCAGGTTGCCGCTGCGGCGCGATCGGGAGTGCACCTCGTGCAGGTCCGCGAGCGCGATCTCGACGCGCGGGCCCTGCTGCAGCTGGTGCGTGCCTGCGTGGCCGCCGTTGCCGCCACATCCACACGCGTGATCGTCAACGAGCGACTCGATGTCGCGATCGCGGCCGGGGCGCATGGCGTGCACCTGCGCGGCGATTCGATGCCCGCATCGCGTGCGCGAACGATGGCGCCGACCTCATTTTTGATCGGACGATCGGTGCACGATGCAGAGGAAGCGCGGCGCGTCACCGAGGAGGGTGGCCTGGACTATCTCGTGTTCGGACCCGTATTCGAGACGTCCTCGAAGCCCGGAGTCGAGGCGGCGGGTCCCGAGACGCTGCGCACGGTGGTCTCGCGCACGTCGTTGCCGGTGCTGGCCGTGGGCGGGGTCACCAACGAGAGGGTCGGGTCAATCACCGACGCCGGTGCGGCCGGCTTCGCCGCCATCTCGCTCTTCGCTGGAAATGAAAACGGATCACGTCAGTTCTTTTGATATAAGATCCGCCCACTATGGACCTTCGCCATGTTCGCGCGTTCCTTGCGGTAGCGGATGCGCTGAGCGTGACAAGGGCCGCCGAACGCCTTCACATCTCGCAGCCTCCGCTTACTCGCCACATCCGTCAACTCGAAGCCGAACTCGGCGTGACCTTGTTCGTTCGCCATCGTCATGGCGTCACGCTGACCGATGACGGGAAGCGGTTGCTGGAAAAGGCAAGGACGCTCGATCGCGCGGCGGCGGAGTTCGTCGAGGCCGCGAAGCTGAGCGGTCGCAATGAGCTGCATCGCGTGCGTGTCGGGATCGGATGGGGGCTGTGGGATGTCGTGAACGACGTGCGCGTCGAGTTCACGCGCCGATACGCCGATGCCGACATCGAAGCGAACGACGCATTCTGCTACTTCCATTACGAGCAGCAGTTGAGATCCGGTGCGCTGGACGTGGTGTTTGCCAGGCCGCCGTACGACCCCTCGTTCAAGGTGTCGCACCCGTTATTCCATGAACCGATTCAGGCGGTGATCAACGAGGACAGCCCACTGGCGACGTGCGAACAGATAAGCATCCGACAGCTGGCCGATCAACCGTTGCTGCTGTGGGATCGTCACATCGCGCCGGTGCTTTACGACCGCATCCTGGACCTGTACGCCGCCGCCGGCGCGAACACGCCGATGCTTCCGACACCGGGTGCGGGACCGTACAACCACGCCGGCATCATGCTGGTGGCATCGGGCAAGGGCGTCTATCTGGGCCACGGCGTTCCGCTGACGACAACGCACCCGCCGAGTGGAGTCGCCGTCCGCCCGGTCAGCGATCCTGGCGCCACGATTGAAGTCTGCATCGTGAGCCGCAAGAGCGAGTCGTCGCCTCTCGTGCTGCGCTTCCTCGAGTGCGCCGCGCAGTTGTTCCAACCACTCGAACCGGACCCGGTCGCCACCCTTCGCGTGCATCGCGATCTGCACGTCGCAGGCTAGCCGGGCTTCGGCTTCGCCACCAGAAGCAACTGCAGGAAGGTCCAGACGGATGGCGCGTGCACTGGTCATTGGCGGGACGCTCTTTATTGGCAGGGCGCTCGTGGAGCAGCTGCTCGATCGCGGCGACGACGTGGTCATCATGCACCGCAGGACCGGCACGCCGTTCGGCTCGCGCGTCAGTGAGATTCAGTGCGACCGCAACGATGCGGACGCCGTTCGTGCGGCGTTGCGGAACAACAGATTCGACCTCGTCTTCGACAACGTCTACGACTGGCAGCGTGGAACGACAGCGGATCAGGTCGCTGCAGCCGCGGTGTCGGCGTCTGACGGGCTTCGGCGGTATGTGTTTACATCCAGCATCGCCGTCTACCCGCCGGGTGGCCCCTACGATGAAACGGATTCGCTGGTGCCCTCCGATTTTGCGAACACCTACGGCGCGCAGAAGGCAGATACCGAACGGGCGCTGTTCGACCTGCAGCGCCGCAGCGGGTTTCCAGCGAGCACGCTGCGACCGGCCTTCATCTACGGTCCGCACAATCCGTTCGATCGAGAAGCGTTCTTCTGGGATCGCATTCGCGCCGGCCGGCCGATCATCATTCCCGGGGATGGCTCGCGGACGATGCAATGGGTGCACGCGCAGGATGTGGCACGAGCAGCCGTGCGAGCGGCTACCGAGGACAGAGCAATAGGGCACGCATACAACCTCGCGAACGATCCACCCATCACGCAGCTCGAGTTCGTTCGACTGTTGGCGACGATCGCCGGCGCGCAGCCCGAGCTCGTGTTCGTGCCGCGTGAGACGATCCAGCGACTCGGCGGGAATGTGTTCGCGGCGCCGTTGTACTTCGGCGTCTATCTCGACATTCCGCCGATTGTCGCGCGCGCCGATCGGGTACGCACGGAGCTCGGCATCGACCTGAGGCCACTGGAGGACGGTTTCCGTGAAACCTATCGCTGGTATCAGCAACAGCAGCGGCCGCAGCCGGACTTCTCCTGGGAGGATCGCCTGCTGGCCGCCGTGGCCTGAATGTTTTGCGTTCGAGTTTTGACGTGTTTTTGACTTTTTAGTTTTGAGCTTTGAGTTTTGACGTGAATTAGTGTCCGGCTGCGTACCCGCCGAGGCGCGTCTTTGGCCAGCCCGCCTTCGCCACGACGTAATCGCGTGACGCGGTGACGAGCCGCTGCACGCGTGGCAGATCGATGCCGATCAGCTCGCCGCGCCACTTCTTGATCTGACCACCGACGAACACAGAATCGACGTTGCTGGTGTCCATCCCGAGGACGACGGCGCCGTAGGCGTTGTTGACCGGCATTACGTTGATGCGATCGGTGCGCAGCAGAATGATGTCGGCCTGTTTCCCGGGCGTCAGCGTTCCCACCTTCGCATCGAGGCCGTTGTCGCGTGCGCCTTCGATGGTCGCGAATTCGATGACGTCGCGTACGGTGAGCAGCTTCGGCAGGTTCTTCTCACCCGCGCGGTCGCGCGCCAGCAGCTGCATGCGCTGCAGCGTGAGGATCGTCCGCATCTGGGTGAACAGCTCGCCAGGCATCTCGGTTTCCACGTCGACGCTGAGACTCGGGCGGATGCCGCGATCGAGCGCCTGCTGGACCGGTGGAATACCGTGGCCCATCTTCATCTCGATCGCCGACGCCAACGAGACGTTGCCGCCGCTTCTGGCGATCAATTGCCATTCGTCGTCGGTGAGATTCGGACAGTGGATGTAGGTCACGTCCGGGCCCATCGCCGACGCCACCGGCGTGAGCGTGTTGGCGCCGTTGACGTGCACGGTGATCGGCGCGCCGACCTCCCGGGCGACGGCCCACTGCTGCGCATTGATGCCCGCCGCCATGGCCAGCGTCAGGAGCTGGTCGGTCGACGAGAAATGCTGTTTGCGCAGACGGCGGATGTCCTGCGGAAATCTGTTGCCAGGTCCAGCGGCTCCTGCGCCGTAGGCGTACACAGCGCGAATGCCCGATTCGCGCAGCCCCTGGATGGCCGCGTCGGAGTGCTCGGGGCTGTTCCCGATATGCGACCAGTCGAGGATGGTCGTCACGCCCGCGTTGATCGCGCCAAGCGCGCTCACCAAATCGCCGATGTACGCGTCTTCGGGCCGATACACATCACGCGCGGCACCGGTGATATCGCGCGTGTAGTCGCTCAGCAGACCGTTTGGCAGCACGCTGCGGAGCGGTGCTTCCCACATGTGCCGATGCGTGTCGATCAGGCCTGGCATGACGATCATGCTGGACGCATCGACGATCTCTGCCGACGCGGTGATGTTCGGCCGCACCTGCGCGATGGTGGCGCCGTCGATGAGTACGTCGGCCGTGTCGAAGTCGCCGACCGCGCGATCGAGGGAGAGGACGCAGCCGCCTTTGAGCAGGACGCGGCGGCCGCGCGGCATGCGAGCTGACGCCTGCGCGGACGGTGCGTTGGCGCCGCCGAAATATGGCAGGGCAGCGCTCGCTGCGACGCCAGCGATGCCGCGCGAAATGAAATGGCGGCGCGCGGGATTCCGGAGGCGACCGGAGTGCTGAGTCATGTCTTCGCTCCTCCGCGCGGAATTGTGCCGCAACTGCTTACGAAGAATTCAAAGAAATTCTTCGTGATCTCCGTGTCTGTCGCGAAGCGACCTTCGTGATTCGTACTCAACCGAAGCGCACCGCGGGATTGGTGCGGCAGATGTTACATGCGCCGACCGCGCGCGGTGAGGCGTGCCAGCGCGGAGCGCGCCTCGGCCACACCTGTCGCCAGCGTCAGGCCGATGTAGACCCCACCGTAGGGAATGAGGACCGCCACTGCCACGGCGATCGGATTGGAAACAGGAACGGTGAGCTTAATGGTCCATGCCGCGCCAGCGCCAGCAATCGCGGATAGCCACAGTTGCGCGACGAAGCTTTTCGGCAGGCCTGTCGCTCCAATGCGCCCGTTCAACGTCGCGCGCAGCAGCAGGAATTCCAGCCATCCCGCCACACCGGCCGAGGCGGTCAGTCCGGCAGTGCCCCACTCACGTGACAAGCCGACGGTTGGCGGCAGCACAATCGCGCACAGATATCCAAGGATCGTCGTCAGCACCACACGAACGATCGCGTAACGAAGCGGCGTTCGCGTGTCGCGGAGTGCGTAGTAAGTTGAGGAATACAGCCGACCGAGCGTCGATCCCAGCAACCCAACCGCCGATCCAGCCAGAATGCCCCAGACATACCGGGCATCGGTATGCGTGAATCGACCGGTCTGCAGCAGCGCCGCCGCGATCACGTCGCCGAGCGCCAGAAATGCCATCGCCGACGGCACGACGAAGAAGGCGATTTGCCGCAAGCCGCGATTGAGTCGATCGCGCAGCGCGTCTGCGCCCGCCGTCCCCGCCACACCGGCCATTGCCGGAAGTTCCGCGGCGGACACGGACATCCCGAACAGGCTCACCGGTAATGTGTAGATCAGCTGTGCATTGGCCAGTCCGGTGACCGCGCCTGTCGGCAGCAGACTCGCCAGCAGCGAATCGACATACGCGCTGATCTGGACGACACCGCGGCTGACGAAGACGGGTGCGAAGTTTCGCAGCACCACGCGCACGTTTTCGGAGGCGGTATCGAGCACCAGACGCAGTTCGGGAACGAGCGCGCGGACAACTGGAAGCTGCACGATCAACTGCAGCGCGCTGCCGAGGACGGATCCCCACGCGAGAACGACGGCAAGCCTTGCTTGCGGCGCCGAGCCAAACGCGATCAGCGTCGCGATCATCGCAACGTTCCACAGCACGGGCGCCGTGTACGAGAGCAGAAACCGGCGATGACTGTTGAGGACGCCGAGACACCAGGCAGAGAGGACCAGCAGACCGGCTCCCGGGAACAGGATCCGTACGATCGCAATCGTCAGGTCGCGTTTGGCTCCACGAAACCCCGGCGCGATCGCCGCGATCAGGAGCGGTGTCGCGAGCACGCCGACCAGCACGAGCGACGACGTTGCGAGTGCGAGGATCGCCGCCACGGCGCCAGCCACGCGTGACGCCTCTTCCTCTTCGCGGCGCGCGAGCAAGGCGGCGTACACGGGAATGAAGGACGCCGACAACGCGCCCTCGCCGAACAGGTTCTGGAGGAAGTTGGGAATGCGGAATGCCGCCATGAAGGCGTCGGCGGGATCGGACTGCAGGCCGAAGTAATGTGCGAAGACGCGCTGACGGATCAGGCCGGTGAGGCGACTGCACAGGATCCCGATTGCGACGAGAACAGCAGCGGGTCTGCTACCCACGCTTCTTCTTCTGCTGCTGTCGTGCCCATTCGGATCGCATCTGCGAGAGGCCGTCCATGAAGACGCGCGCTCTCTCGCGCTCTTCCTCCGTCTCGAGCGATTTCAGCAGCGCGATCGCATGCGCGAGATCGTGTTCGATCGTCTGTCTGGTCGTCCGGAAGTAGATACGACGGATCTGCTCGAGCGCAGCGTTCGCGTCGGGCGTTGATCTTGTCTTCAGCGATTTCAGAGAGACGAAGCCATCGGGCGTCTTCGCCATCATGCCGCCCGATTCCGCCGCAGCCGCGACCGCAAATCGCCAAGCGGCAGCGTGTTCAGCACGTCGGCGGCCGTCGCCCACGCGCGCCGCGCGATCTGAACACCCCACCGCTGATTGGCCAGCGCCGCAACCGAGTGCGCATCGGTAGAAATGACGAGCGGAATACCGCGTTCGCGCGCGAGCCTGGCATGCGCGTCGTTGAGATCCAGGCGATCGACCTGACAGTTGATCTCGAGCGCGACGCCGTGCACGGCGGCAGCCGCCGTGATCCGATCGATGTTCAGTCGCAGTCCCTCGCGTTTCAGGAGCAGGCGGCCCGTAGGATGACCGAGGACATCGACCCACCGGCAGTCGAGCGCGCGCAGCACCCGATCGGTCATGTGCGCCTCGTCCTGACTGAAATGCGAGTGCACGGAGGCGATGACGATATCGAGCGCAGCCAGACAGTCGTGTGACAGATCGAGCGTCCCGTCGGCGAGGATGTCGCACTCGATCCCGGCAAGCAGGGTGAGTCCTTCGAACCGCCCGTTGAACGATCGCACGCGTGCGGCATGCTCGAGTGCTCGATGCTCATCGAGACCGTTCGCCATCGCCAACGCCTTGCTGTGATCGGTGATCGCGATGTACTCGTGGCCCAGACGGCGCGCGCCCTCGGCCATTGCGTCGAGATCGTCACGGCCATCGGTCACGGTCGTGTGCATGTGGAGATCGCCGCGCAGGTCGGCCGCCGTGACCAGCGTCGGCACGTCGTGGCGAATCGCCGCCTCGACCTCACCGCGATTCTCCCGCAGCTCGGGCGGCACCCAGGCCATGTCGAGCGCCGCGTAAATGCCTTCCTCGGTTTCGCCGGCGAGTTTGCTGTCGTCCTCGACCTTGAACAGGCCGTACTCGTTCAACTTCAATCCGCGCTGGACGGCACGGTCGCGGACGACGATGTTGTGCGCCTTCGAGCCGGTGAAGTACTGCATTGCGGCGCCGCGACTCTCGATTGGGACGAGCCGCAGATCGGCCTGATATCCCCCTTGCAAGCGCACACTGGCTTTCGTGTCGCCATGACCGAGGACGCGTTCGACGCGCGGGTGGCTGGCGAAGACCTCCATCAGAGACGCATCGCCGCCGACGGCCAGGATGTCGATGTCGCCGCAGGTGTCGCAGCCGCGCCGCAGGCTGCCGACCGGCACGAACTCGACGGCAGGCGCGCGTTGGTGGAGAAACGCGATGAGATCTTCGGCCGTCACCGCGGTGTCTGACAGCAGATGGCGTCCGGCGTCCTTCTCGCGCTCCTCGATCGCTTTGAGGATCTGTGCCTCCTTCTTCGCGCCCATCCCCTTCAGGCCGCGCAGACGGCCATCGCGGGCGGCGGCGGCGAGGTCCTCGATGGTGTGGATCTGCAACGACGAGTAGAGCAGCGCGACCGTCTTCGGCCCGACGCCCTGCAGGCGAAGCAGATCGAGAATGGTCGACGGGAATTCCTGCAGCAGTGCCTGATGAAACTGCACGCTGCCGGTATCGACGAGCTCGCGTATCTTGAGCGCGAGATCCTTGCCGATACCCGGCAGCTCGCGAAGCTGCTTCTCGTCGAGGCGCGACACACCGTCCGCCCAGGCGTTGATCGTGTCCGCGGCGGTGCGATACGCGCGAATCTTGAACGCGTTCTCACCCTTGATTTCGAGCAGGTCGGCGATCTCGCCCAGCACCTGCGCGATCGCCCGGTTATCCACGCGTCAGCCCGTGACGCTCGATACGGTAGTCGAGGATGCGCGCGCCGCCCGCCGCCAGCGCCTCGCGAATCGCGGCGTGCCGCTCTGGCGGTCCATACGCGAACAGGCATCCGCCGCCGCCCGCGCCGCACACTTTTGCCGCCGTCGCCCCGGCGCCTGTGGCGCGCTCGATGAGTAATTCGATCGCCGGCGTGGTCACACCCGGCGCCAGCCGCTTGCGGTTATCCCATTCCGCGGCAATGGCGCGCCCTACTTCGTCCCAGTCGCCTCTGGTCAACGCCTCGCGCATGGCGGCCGCCGTGTCGCGAATCCGCTCGAAGCAGTCGAAGATGAACCGATCGCCATCGATATGCTTCTTCGTGATCTCCCAGTTGTTGGTTCCCGAATTGCGTGGTTCGCCGGTGTAGCACAGGACGATGCGGCGCTCCAGCTCGTGGACATCAACCTTCAGTGGCCGTCTGCGGACGCCGTCGACCTCGAGCTCCAGTGCAGCCAGCCCACCGTACAGCGCCGGTCGATAGTCCTGCAATCCGGTCGGGACGTTGATCGTTTGCGCTTCGACGTTCATCGCCACCTGCAGCAGCGCCTCCGGTTCGTAGTGCTGCCGCGTCCATTGTGCGAGCGCCGCGCAGACGGCCACGTTGAGCGCCGACGAGCCGGCGATCCCCGCTCCCGCCGGCGATTCGCTGGTCGTCGTCAGCGTCAGACCGCGTGCCTCGAAGAAGTGCACGAGCAGCGACAGCAGTCGTAGTCGCGTCTCGTCCCGCAGGTCGTGCCAGTCGTCGACTTCGACCGTGGTGTCGGTGTCGCGGGACCGGATGACGATGCGGCGGTCGGTGCGCGACTCGAGGCGGGCACGGGCACGAATGCTGATGGCGGCGTTGATCGTCTGCGCCCCCGGATGAAACAGATACAAGGGCCAGATGTCGATCGTGCCTCCGGCGAGATCGATGCGGGTCGGCGCCGAGGTCTCAATCACCACGCAGCGATTATAAGAGCGCTCCTGTTGCCGGTTCCGTGTTGCCGGTTCCAAGTTCCGGGTGTTCCGCGTTCTCCGTTCCGAGTTCCAGAGATTCGTCGTTCAGGGTTCCACGTTCGAACCCGAACAAGGAACCCATGAACCGAAGCGAACCGGAATCGCGGCAACTTTGAACCACTGGAACTCGGAACGTGGAACTCGGAACGGGGAACCTCAGGTTCAGAAGATGGTAGGATTCGCCCGATGAAGCCGCTGTTGGTGGTGTCAACGGTCGGAGCGCTCGTCGCCGCGATCTTCGGAGGCGCGGGACACGCCCAGGCACCCGAGCTCGAGATCCTGTCCGTGCGGCCGAACGTCTCGATGATTGCCGCGCCAGGCGGTGGCGGCAACATCACCGTGGATGTGGGCGAGGACGGCGTGATCGTCGTCGACGCGGGACCGGCACCAGCCGCCGCCAGCGTGATCGCGGCAATCAGGCGGATTTCATCCGCGCCAATCCGCTACCTGATCGACACCAACGCCGACGCGGACCACGTCGGCGGCAATGAGGCGATCGCCAAGGCAGGAAAGACGATTCTGATGACGCGATCGATCGCCTTGCCCGAAAACTTCCTTGGCGGCGGCGCCTCGATCCTCGCGGTCGAACAGGTGCTCACGCGCATGAGCGCGCCCACGGGCCAGGCGGCGCCATATCCGGTGGCCGCGTGGCCAACCGAGACGTTCGACTACGCGCGCAAGTACATGTATCTCAACGGCGAGGGGATCGAGGTGCTGCACCAGGACGCGGCGCACACCGATGGCGACGCGATCGTCTTCTTCCGTCGATCGGACGTAGTGGTGGCGGGTGACATCATCGACACGGATCGATTTCCGGTCATCGACGTGGCGCGCGGCGGATCGATCCAAGGCGAGATCGCGGCGCTCAATCGCGTGGTCGATCTGGCGATCCCCTCGGTTCCGATCGTCTCGCGTGAGGCGGGCACGCTGATCATCCCAGGTCATGGCCGGATCTGTCATCAGCTCGACGTCGTCGAGTATCGCGACATGGTCACCATCATTCGCGATCGCGTGCAGGCGTTGATCGACGCGGCGAAGACGCTCGACCAGATCAAAGCTGCGGCGCCGGCCAAAGGGTACACACGACGCTATGGGTCCGATGCCGGGCCATGGACGACCAGTCAATTCATCGAAGCGATCTATCGAAGCCTCAAGCCCGGCAAACGATCATGACGCGCCGGTGTGCCTCGATCATCATCGTCGTCGTGCTGGTGACTGGTGGTGCGCTGGCGCCACGTCTGATCCGCGCCCAGACGCCGCCGGCCACGGCGCGTGCCGCCGCGCCAATCGACCTGACCGGGTACTGGGTCGCGTTTGTAACCGAGGACTGGCGGTTCCGCATGATCCTGCCTCCTCGCGGTGATTACCGCGGCGTCCCGCTCAATGCGCGCGGCCGTCAGGCGGCCGATGCGTGGGATCCGATGGCCGATGCGATGCCCGCCAATCAATGCAGGCCGTACGGCGCGGCGGCGATCATGCGGGTCCCCGGCCGTCTGCGCATTACGTGGCAGGACGACAACACGCTCCGCATCGAGACCGATGCGGGCACACAGACCAGAATCTTGCGATTCAACCCGACCACCACTGTTGCAACGCGAACATGGCAGGGCGACTCAACCGCTCGCTGGGATCAGCCGAATCGGGCGTTGGCGGTGACGACCAGGAATCTCCTGCCCGGGTATCTGCGCCGGAACGGTGTGCCCTATAGCGAGAACGCGAAGGTCACCGAGTACTTCGATCTCGCCCCGACACCAGGCAACGGGGAATTGCTCATCGTGACGACGGTGGTTGACGATCCTACCTATCTGGCGCGCCGCTTCATCGTCAGCTCGCACTTCAAGAAGGAACGAGACGGGTCCAAGTGGAGTCCCATCCCATGCTCCGCGCGCTGGTAACCACCTGCCTGGCCGTCGTTCTGGCACTGCTGTTCGCCGCGTCGGATTCCCTGCGGGCTGAAGCGGAGCTGACCGGCTCCTGGGCCGCGCTCGGCAGCGAAGATCTCGCCGGAGACACGCTTCCCGTCGACTACACGGGACTACCACTGAATGACGAAGGACGCACGCGCGCGCTCAGCTACTCCGAGTCGCAGCTCGGCATGATCGAACGGCAGTGTCAAGGCTGGCCGGCGTTCTATTTCGTGCAAGGACCGTTCGGTTTGAAGATCTGGAGCGATGCCGAGCCGGTCAAGGGGACGGTGACGTCATACACCATCGGCGCCTGGGAAGATCGCGCGCCGATGGTCATCTGGATGGACGGGCGCCCGCACCCGTCGAAGTTCGCCGAACACACACGCGCCGGGTTCACGACGGGGAAGTGGGAAGGAAACACTCTCGTCGCCTACACGACGCATATGCAGGCCGGCTTCATCCGCAAGACGGGACCGCCCAGCAGTGACGAAGCGACCATGACGACCCGCTTTTACCGCCACGACGATGTGTTGACGGTCCTGGCGGTCATCGAGGATCCGATTTACCTGGCGGAGCCGCAGATCCTGACGCGATCGTTTCAGCTGTCGGCGACGGAGCTGTCGCCGACAGGGCCGCCGTGCCTGACGACGTTCGAAGGTCGCGTTCCCGGCGAGAGCACACCGCACTACGATCCCGACAAGAACCCGTTCGTCGACGAAATGACGAAGAAGTATGGCGTGCCTCGCGAAGCCGCGCTCGGATATCCGGAGACGCTCTACCCGGAATATCGGGTGAAAATGAGACGGTAGTCGTTCACCGTTCGCAGTTCCATGTTCTCGGTTCGTGTTCACGTCCGGTGTTCGGTTCCAGGTTCGGGGTGGCCTCTTATAATGTGAACGTGCCGAGCGGCATCCGTCGAGATATCGGTCAACTGCTGATCGGCAGTTTTCCCGGAACGACAATCCCTCCAGAACTACGGTCGCTGGCCCGCGAGTTTCAGCTTGGCGGGGTCACGCTGTTTGCGCGAAACATCGAAGCCCCCGAGCAGGTTGCAGAGTTGTCCTACGACCTGCAGTCACTGGCGGCCGATCTGCCGTTGTGGATCAGCGTCGATCAGGAAGGCGGACGCGTCGCCCGGCTGAAGGCGCCTTTCACCGAGTGGCCGCCGATGGCGGTCCTCGGGCGCAGCGGCGATGTGACACTCGCCAGGCGGTTTGCCGAGGCCCTTGCCGCCGAAATGAAAGCGGTTGGTGTCACGCTCGACTTCGCGCCGGTGCTCGACATCCACACCAATCCGAAGAACCCGGTCATCGGCGACCGCGCGCTTGCCGAAGATGCCGCCGCCGTCGGCCGGCTCGGCGCCGCGATCATCGACGGGCTGCAGGGGAACGGGATCGCTGCGTGCGGGAAGCACTTTCCAGGTCACGGCGACACGTCGGTCGATTCGCACCTGGATCTGCCGCTCGTCGAACATCCGCCCGATCGCATCCGGCGTGTCGAGTGTGTGCCGTTTCGCGAGGCGATTCGTGCGAACGTCGCCTTCGTCATGACCGCGCACATTCTCGTGCCTGCGCTCGACGAGGAAAAGCCGGCGACGCTGTCACCTCGCATCGTGCAAGCGATCCTGCGCGACGAACTGCAATACGCGGGCGTGATCCTGAGCGACGATCTGGAGATGAAGGCGATCGCGAAGACGTACGCCGTGGCGGACGCGGCCGTCCAGGCGATTGCCGCCGGCTGTGACGCCGTGCTGATCTGCAGCGGCGACGTTGACGCGCAGGTGACAGCGCTTGAAGCGCTCGTCCACGCGGTCGAAGAAGGTCGCATCCCGTACAAGCGCCTGGACGATGCGCTGACGAGACTGCGGCGGGTAAAGGAGCGCTTTCTGGCGCAACCGGTCACCGTCCCCGCGCCAGCGCGAACGTTGCGCCAGGTCCTCGGTTGTGATGCCCATCGGCGCATCGCCGAGGAAATGGCCCGCTATCTCTGAGCCTTGATTAAGCCTCGCTCTCTTCGTCCCGGCGATGGGATCGCCCTCGTGTCGCCCGCCAGTCCCTTCTCACGCGAGGAATTCGATCGCGGCGTCGAGGAAATCCGGCGTCTGGGCTATGTCCCCATGTATGAAGACGATGTCTTCGCACGAGCCGGAAGCTATTTGTCCGGCGAGGCGGAAGTGCGAGCGGCGGCGTTCAGGCGGCATTGGCTCGACGATCGCGTCTCGGCCTTGATCGCGGTGCGTGGCGGATACGGCAGCGTGCACATCCTGCCGCTCATTGCCGATCTGGCAGGGCGCCGACCCAAACTGTTCATCGGCTACAGCGACAACACATCGGTGCTGTCGTGGTTGACGTGTCGGTATCACATTCCGGCGCTGCACGGGCCGATGGTCGAGGGGCGCCTGGCGCGCGGCACGACGGCCTACGACGAGAGCTCTTTGCTGTCGCTCGTGCAGGATGGCGAAGGGCTGATGCTGATTCCCGACGGCCTCGTCGTGCTGCGGACCGGCGAAACGGCCGGGCGCCTGTTTGGCGGCACGCTCACGCAGTTGACGGCATCGCTGGGAACACCCTATGCGTTCGATCCGCCGAGAGGCTGCGTGCTCTTCATCGAAGACGTGAACGAGCGACCCTATCGCCTCGACCGCATGCTGACGCAACTGCGCCTCAGCGGGATCCTGGCGCGCGCGTCGGGCATTGTCTTTGGCGAGATGCGTGGCTGCGACGAAGCTGGCGCCGCGTGGACGGCACGCGACACGGTCAACCAGCTGCTGCGCGACTTTCCAGGGCCCGTGATCTTCGGGTTCCCGTCCGGCCACACCACCGGTCCGTGCTGGACCTTGCCGCTTGGCGTCCGGGTGCGACTGATGACGCACCCGCGACCAGGAATCCTCGTGGAGGAATCGCCGGTTGAGTGATCGAAAGCGCATCCATCTCATCGGCATCTGCGGGACGGCGATGGCGACGCTCGCTGCGTTGCTGAAAAGTCGTGGGCACGATGTGCAGGGGTCGGACCAGAACGTCTATCCGCCGATGAGCGACTTCCTTGCCGCGGAACAGATTCCGGCGATGATGGGATTTTCGGTCGACCATATTACGAGCGACCTCGATCTCGTGATCGTCGGCAACGCGATCTCGCGGGGAAATCCCGAGCTCGAGACGGTCCTGGAGCGGAAGATTCGCTACTGCTCGCTGCCGGAAGCAATCCGCGACTATTTCCTGTGGGGCTCGCGGGCGGTCGTCATCGCCGGGACGCACGGGAAGACGACCACGACGGCGCTGACCGGCTGGTTGTTGACGCACGGCAAGCTCGATCCAACGGTGCTCGTCGGCGGCATCGCGCTGAACTTCGGCGGTGAGGGCTCGAGTTATCGCGTCGGCGGCGGCCGCGATTTCGTCATCGAGGGCGACGAGTACGACAGCGCGTTCTTCGACAAGACGGCGAAGTTCCTGAAGTACGTCCCCGATATCGCGGTGATCGGCAACATCGAGTTCGACCACGCCGACATCTATGCCGACCTCGATGCGGTGCGGCTGGCGTTCAGGCGGCTCGTCAACCTGGTTCCACGAAGCGGGCTGCTGCTGCTGGGCGCCGACAGCCCGGATGCCGTCGCGTTGCACGAACGCGCGGTCAGTCCGGTCGAGACGTTCGGCACCAGTGAGAACAGCACCTGGCAGGCGCACGACATCCAGCACAGTGATGGGATGACGCGCTTCGCGGTCCGCCGGCATGGGCAGCCGTTTGGCCATTTCGAGTCGCCGCTGCTCGGCGTGCACAACGTTCGCAACGCGCTGGCAGCCATTGCCGTCGGGGCTTACGTCGGCGTGGATCCGGTCGACGTCGCCGACGGCCTGCGTCAGTTTCGCGGGATCAAGCGGCGGCTGGAGACGGTCGGTATCGAGCAAGATGTGACCGTCCTGGACGACTTCGCGCACCATCCCACTGCGGTGCGCGAGACGCTGGCAGCGCTACGCACGGGTTACCCGGGACGGCGGATCTGGGCGGTGTTCGAACCGCGATCTGCCTCCTCTTGTCGTCGTGTCTTTCAGGACGACTTCGCGCGCGCGTTCGAGTCCGCGGACGAGATCGTGATTGCCGGTGTGTTTCGCTCCAATCTCCCCGAATCCGAGCGGCTGTCGCCGGAGCTGCTCGTCGACGATCTGCATCGCAGCGGGCAGCACGCACGCTATATCCCCGAGATTGGCGAGATCATCAGGACGATCGTGCACGAGCATCGCCCGGGCGACGTCGTCGTGCTCATGTCGAACGGCGGATTCGGAGGCATTCACCGCAAGCTGCTGCAGGCGCTGGCCGCGTGACCGGCAGTTCGATGCGGCTGCGCGAAGCAGGTGATTCGGCGCTGCTGCTGCAGTTCGATCCGGTCATCGATGCGTCGGTGAACGCGCGCGTCATCGCGATTGCCGATGCCGTGCGCGCCCGGCAAGTCGCCGGGGTGCGTGACGTGGTGTCGACCTTCAGCAGCGTCGCCGTGTATTTCGACCCGCTGATCGTGTCCATTGATGCCGTGCGGGACCTCTTGCGGTCCGTGACGAACACGGCTGTGAGCGCACCCATGAGCGGACGCGTCATAGACGTGCCGGTGTCGTATGGCGGTGAGGCAGGTCCGGACATCGCAGATGTTGCGGCACTGACGGGTCTGACCGAGACAGAGATCGCACGCCGGCACGCAGACGCCACGTATCGCGTCTTCATGCTGGGGTTTCTTCCCGGCTTCGCATACATGGGCAGCGTGGATGAGCGTATCGCTGTGCCGCGTCGTGCGTCACCGCGTCTGCGTGTGCCCGCCGGTTCAGTCGGGATCGCGGGCCGCCAGACCGGAATTTATCCCATCGAATCGCCCGGAGGCTGGCAGATCGTCGGCCGTACGTCGCTGCGCGTGTTTGATCCGGAGCGCGCCGAGCCGTGCGTGTTTGCACCCGGCGATTCCGTGCGCTTCGTGGGACGAGTCCGGCGAAAGCCGGACACGACGACCGAGAACTTCGATGCCGGAACGCCGAACGTGAGGGCGTCGAGATCGCAATCGGCAGGCGGTGCGCGGCTGCAAAACGGAGTGTCCGACTCCGGCCGGACCAGCAGGCGGACCATCACCGTCATCAGCCCCGGCCTCTTCACGACCGTCCAGGACGAAGGTCGCTGGGGACATCAGAGTAGTGGAGTGTCTGTCGCGGGGGCCATGGATCTGATCTCACATCGACTGGCGAACGCGCTGGTCGGCAACGATCGAAACGCGGCGACGCTCGAAATCACGCTGCACGGTCCCGAGCTGCGGTTCGAGACTGATACGGTGGTTGCCGTTGCTGGCGCCGATTTGACGCCAACCGTCGACGGCGCATCCGTGCGCCACCTCTCGCCCACGCCCTGTCGACAAGGCAGCGTACTTCGCTTCGGCGATCGACGTGACAGCGCACGCGCATATCTCGCCGTCGGCGGTGGCGTCGCTGTTTCGCCAGTGCTCGACAGTCGATCGACGCACACGATGACGGGGATCGGTGGATTCGCAGGAAGGCGGCTTCGCGCCGGCGACGTAGTCCCCGTCGGCGAGTCGACGTTCGCGACTCGGTCTGGCCGTAGTATTCCGAGCGGGCCGCGTCCACGTGCGGTGCGCTTGCGTGCGATACCGGGTCCGCAGGACGACTTTTTCGAGTCCGTTGCGTTCGACATCCTCCAACACACGCGCTTCACCGTCAGCCCTCAGTCGAATCGAATGGGTTACCGATTGACAGGAGGTCAGCCGATTCCGCGCCGCGCCGATCGCGAGATGATCTCGGATGCGACGTTCGCGGGCGGGCTGCAGATCCCGCTGTCAGGTGAACCGATCCTGCTGATGGCGGATCGACAAACGACCGGTGGCTACCCGCAGATCGCAACCGTGATCAGCGCAGACTTACCGGCCGCCGCGCAGTTGGCGCCGGGTGACTCGGTTCAATTCGAGCTCTGCTCACGCGCTGTGGCCATTTCCGCACTCGTCGCGCAGGAGGCGCGGCTGCTTGCCTCGATTTGAAGCGGTCGTTCAGCGCGATGTGCCGCTTGCGCCGCTGACGACGCTCGGGATTGGTGGAGGCGCGCGCGCGTTCATGCGCGCGGATACGCAGGCTGACGTCGTGAGCGCACATGCTTGGTCGATCGAGCACGACGTTGAGATGCTCGTCCTCGGCGGCGGCAGCAATCTCGTCGTCGCGGACGAAGGGTTCGACGGCGTGGTGCTCCAGATCGGACTCCGCGGACGAACGTTCGCCGATGACGGCGAACAGACGCGGCTCCGCGTCTCGGCGGGCGAGCCGTGGGACGACGTGGTGGCCGCGGCAGTCGGACGCGGCCTGAGCGGGATCGAGTGTCTCTCCGGAATCCCCGGCAGCGTTGGCGGAACGCCGATTCAGAACGTCGGCGCGTACGGACAAGAAGTGGCCGACACGATCGAATCGGTGACGGTCGTCGATCGCGCCGATGGACGGGCCAGCCAGCTGACCGCCAGCCAGTGCGAATTCTCCTACCGGATGAGTCGTTTCAAATCACGCGATGCCGGCCGGTTCATCGTCTGCGAGGTCACGTTTCGCCTCGACAGGAGGCCGGCGGCGGCAACCTACCCGGATGTGATCCGCTATCTCGAGGCGTCGCACGTCACGGCGCCTGCTGTGGGCGACGTACGGCACGCGGTGCTGGCGATCCGTCGCCGCAAGGGCATGGTGATCGATCCCGCTGATCCCGACACGCGCAGCGTTGGATCGTTTTTCATGAATCCGGTTGTCACGACGGAAACTCGGGAGCGCGTGTCTTCGGTCGCCGGCGAGGCTGCGCCTGGCTATGCCGTGGACGACGTGCGCGTCAAGGTGCCCGCGGCGTGGCTGATTGAGCGTGCCGGATTCCACAAGGGGTTCGTCGACGGCCCGGTCGGAATCTCGACCAAGCACCCGTTGGCACTCGTCAATCGTGGCGGCGCCACGGCACGGGACGTGCTGCGTCTCGCGCGGCGAATCAAGCAGTGCGTTGGCGAGCGTTTCGGCGTGTGGCTGGTGCCCGAGCCGATCTTCGTCGGGTTCACCGCTGATGCGGACGTGGAATACTTGCGGGCCGAACGCTCCGAGTAGCGATTCATCAAGACACCTTTCATTCGCGGCAATGATCACCCACCACGACACTGAGGCACCGAGCCACCGAAATGCGTTTTGCTGAGGTTTCCTCACTGTTTCTGTGCCTCGGTGTGTCGTAGATGGGTGAAGGTCGCCGCGATTCCAGTGATCTCACCTGACCGATGTCGACACTACTGATTGATGGCGGCCACCGGCTCGAGGGGCACGTCGCCGTCGAAGGAAACAAGAACGCGGCGCTGCCGCTGCTGGCGGCCTGCCTGCTGACCGAAGATGAGTGCGTCCTCCGCAACGTACCGCGGATCGGCGACGTCGAGGTCATGGCGCGGCTGCTGCTCGATCTCGGTGCCGAGGTGGAGGGCATCGGGACGACGACGCTGAGGATTCGAACGCCGCGAATTCGAACGCATTCGCCCGACCGCGGGCTCGTCGGCAGGCTGCGCGGATCGGTACTGCTGCTTGGCCCCTTGCTCGCGCGGATCGGCAAGGCGCACATCGCGCCACCGGGCGGCGATTTCCCTGCGCGCCGCACGATCTCGACTCACCTCGAGGCGCTCTTCGCCATGGGCGCGCGCGATGCAGGTGGTCCCGATCACGTGCTCGAAGCGCCGGACGGGATGCAGCCGGCCTCGATGTATCTCTACGAAGCGTCGGTGACGGGCACCGAGACGGCGCTGCTCGCGGCGGCGATGGCCCGAGGGGTCACCGAGATTCGACATGCCGCCACCGAGCCGCATGTCGTCGAGCTGTGTGAGTTCCTCGAGAAGATGGGTGCAGGTGTGACCGGCATCGGCAGCGCGACGATCCGGATCGAGGGCGTGCCGCGTCTGCACGGCGCGGAACATACACTTGGCGGCGACTACATCGAAGCGGGCAGTTGGGCAGTCGTGGGCGCGATTACCGGCGGCGAGATGACGATCGACGGTGCGCGCTCGGAAGACATCGATGTCGTTGCCGCGGTGCTCAATCGCATGAACGTCGAGTGCGGGATGCGTGACGGCACGTTCGTCGTGAAGCCCTCGAAGCGCCCACAGGCCGTGCGCCGCATCACGACCGGCTTGTGGCCAGGGTTCCCAAGCGACCTCGTGAGCCTGGTGACCGTACTGGCCACGCAGGCCGAGGGCCGCACCCTGGTCCACGACTGGATGTACGAACTGCGCCTGTTCGCGCTCGAGCAGTTGAGCGGCATGGGGGCCGATATGTTCCTCGCCGACGCCCACCGCATCATCGTCAATGGCCCCACGCGTCTGCGCGGCGGCCGCATTCTCGATAGCCGCGATCTTCGATCCGGGATGTCGCTGATCGCCGCCGGTCTCACCGCCGATGGCCAGACTCGTGTCACGCCGCTCGAGACCGTCGAGCGCGGCTACAGCCAGCTGGTCGAGCGACTCGTCAGTCTCGGAGCAAAGGTCGCGAAGGTAGAGTAGGTTGCCGGCGCAATGCTCGCGGTGCGTCCTTTGCAGCAGTTCGCAGGGTTGGAGGACTGATGCCGTGAAAGCGAGAAACAGCTCGGCAAAGCGGACCACCAATCACAACAGCAAGGCGATCAAGACCGCAGTCCCGACCTCATACGATGAGTTCAAGGAACATGAGGGACGGAAGTACACCGGCATGAAAATCGGCCGGAGTCACAAATGGTATTACGACGCGGGTGAGTGGAAGGAGAGGAAGGTCACGCCGGACCTGTGGCAATTCACTTACGACGTGACCAAGCGACGCGCCGGCCGCGCTCCTGAAGGTTCCGGCGTGCCCGTAGGCACGGAGTACCACTGGTATGTTCTTGGACACCAGAGTGCGCGGAAGCTGAACGCGAACGATTACACGACGTCGATGACCGGACTGAAGTTCAAGATCGCGCACAAGCGGGCGGACAGCGACAAGTGGAGTGCCACGCCGAAGGCGCAGAGAAGGCGCATGATCAAGTTCCTGCACGATGTGATCGCAGAGTTGGAAAAACAGGACGGCGAAGAAATCAAGGTCGCACCGATCGCGCCAGCACGCGCGCCGAAAAAGACGCAACCCAAGCCGCGACGGCTGCGACGAGCAGCCTAGTGTGGCGCGCAGTCAGCGGACGAAGTGTGCTGCGGACTTTTCATTCTCGTTGCAGACGAACTCGATCAGCTCGTCGTCGGGCATCAGCCGCTGCGTCAGCGTCACGCTCCACGGACGCGTATACGCCTTCGGGTCGTCGACCGTGACCTCGATCGTCATTGAACCATAGGTATCGCGACGGAAGCGCTCGATCGTTCGTGCGCGATCGGTGAGCGGGCTTCCGTTCACGTCCAGCCAGCCCTCGTCTCGGAAACCGGTCGTTTCGACGACGAGCGTGTCGCCTTCCCAGCGGCCGGTCGAGTAGCCATACCACCATGGCTGCGGATCGTTGTCGGGTACGCGACGCCCATCCGTGAAGATCTGGCGGAGGCCGTAGTTGGCCTCCCACACGATCAACATGACCTTCGGCGTCTGGATGATCTTTCTCGGCTGTGGATGCGTGTGCAGCTGCAGATTTCCGAGCGGCAGGCAATGCGCGTCGGGATTGTCCTGATTGTTTGCGGCCATCCTCGTCTTCTTCAGCTCCGCGGCCCAGGGCTGAAGGGGCAGGCCACCAGACATTCCGGCGCTGATGTCGAAGAAGCGGGCGACAGCGGGAGGAAGGACAGCCGGTGTTCCCGGCGATCCGCCCGTCCCGCTGACGTTGTTGCTGGATGCCGCCATTTCACGCCAGCCGGGGTTCTCCCATACCCCTGAGAAATCCGGATGACCGTCGGCCATTCGCGGCGCAGGAGCCTTCAGGTCGACGGTGCCATCGGCCAGGCGCGGCGCTCCCGGAGTCGGGTAGCGGGGCCACTGGGCCGAGGCAGATGCCGCCGCGCCCATCAGGATGAAATACGAGAGGATCGCGACCGGGATCGTATTCGGAGTCACCGCGGGGAAAGCATACTCCCGCCCGCGCCGCGAGCGGACGTAAACTCTCGCCATGAGTCTACGTACGAACGGTGCACGGTGCGTCCGCCATGTTGCTCTCGTCATCGCGTTCCTCTTGCGTGTCCCGCTCGCGTATGGCGACGAGATCCACGTCATGACGTCGGGGGCCTTCACCGCACCGTATCAGGAGGTGGTGCCGGCGTTCGAACGGACGACCGGTCACAAGGTGGTGACGGCATTCGGTGCATCGATGGGGAACGCTCCCGATTCGATCCCGGTGCGATTGCAGCACGGCGAACCCGCAGACGTCGTGATCCTTGCGGCAGAAGCGCTGGACGAACTGGTGAAACAAGGCAAGGTCGTGGCGGGCTCGCGCGTTGACCTCGTGCGATCGCGGATTGGGATGGCCGTGCGCGCCGGCGCGCCCAAACCCGATATCAGTTCACTCGCGGCATTTACGCGCGCGGTGCTGGCAGCGCGATCGATCGCGTACTCGGCGAGCGCGAGCGGCACGTATCTGTCGACCGAGCTTTTCCCGCGACTCGGTATCGCCGAGCAGATCAGGGCCAAGAGCCGACGCATCGAAAGCGAGCGTGTCGGCGCCGTAGTCGCTCGCGGCGACGCGGAGATCGGCTTCCAGCAGATCAGCGAATTGCTGCCGGTTCCCGGAATCGAGATCGTCGGCCCGCTTCCCGACGGCGCGCAGCGCGTGACGACGTTCTCGGCCGGGGTCGCGACGCGAGCCGCACATCCTCAGGCTGCGAAAGCGCTCATCCAGTATCTTGCGTCGCCGGCGATCTTCCCGACCCTTCACAAGGACGGCCTCGAACCCGCGCGCGCGGGTGTTCACCAACCGTGAGTACCGCCCGTGGCGAGGTCGCTCCGACCTATATCGCGTTGCTGCGCGCGGTAAACCTCGCCGGGCGAAACGTGGTCGCCATGAGCGGCCTGCGCGATCTGCTGACGGAACTCGGCATGCACGATGTGCGCACCATTCTGCAGAGCGGCAATGTCGTGTTTCGTGGCGCGGCCAAGTCAGTCGGCGACCTGGAGCAGAAACTCCAGGTGGCCGGACAGCGGGAGTTTGGCTTCGCGGTGGAGTTCTTCGTGCGGACGACGAAGGAGTGGGAGGCGGTGATTGCGGCCAACCCGTTTCCGGATCATGCGGAACGCGATCCCGGTCATCTGCTCGTCGTCTTCCTGAAAGAACCAGCAGCGACGGCTCGTGTCGCGGCGTTGCAGCAGGCGATCAAAGGCCGCGAGATCGTGCGGGCCAAGGGCCGTGAGGCGTACATCTACTATCCGGACGGGATCGGCCGCTCGAAGCTGACGACCGCGTTGATCGAACAGAAGTTGGCCACGCGCGCAACAGGCCGCAACTGGAACACGGTCCTGAAGCTGGGAATGCTAGGCGGCGCGTGACGCGAGCGTTGCACCGACCTGCGAAGAGCGCATTGCACCGACGAGCGAAGCGGGCATACGCACCGACAGCGTAAGAGAGTCTGGCACCGAACGGCGTCAGTGGGATCGCTACCGGCCGGGCGGAGGAATCGGCGGTGGCACGATCGGCGCTGCGCCGCCGGGAGATGGTGGCGGTGGCGCCGGCCGATCCGGCGGCGGCTGTTGCGGCCGCTGTTGTTCCTGCGCCGGTGTGTCACGTGGCGGCAGTTCCGCCGGCACCGGCAGCTCGATGACCCCGCCGCCGATGCCTTCGTCGCGACCGACGCGGAACGGGCGCAAATCCTCCTCGGTCAGATCGAGCACGCGAATGATGTGCGGCGTCAGCGTGAGGACGATGTCCGTTTCCTGTGTTTCCTTGCGAGTGTGCGCAAACAGATGCCCGACAACCGGAAGGTCGCTGAGACCCGGCACTCCCTCGAGCACGCGCCGCTCATCGTCTCGAATCAGACCGGCGAGCAGATTGGTCTCGCCATCGTGAAGCCGGATGACTGTCTTGATCTGGCGGCTGCCAAACGTCGGAAGATTCCCGAACCCGGTGCCTGAAATGCTGCTGACGTCGATATTCAACGCCAACGACACCTCGTCGTCATGATGCGTTCGCGGCGTGATGTCGATGTTCACGCCGATATTCTCGTAGTTGAACGAGGTGATCGGCTGCTGGGCGACGCCGCCGGTGGCGATTGGAGCAAAGGTCGTCACCGGCACCGGGACGCGCTCGCCGAAGCGCGCCTGGGCGGGCATGCCCTCCGACGTGCGCAGCTGCGGGTTGGCCAGCGTGCGTGTGTTGTTGTCCTGCTTCAGCAACCGGTAGAACAGCCCCGGCAGGTTCGTCAGGAACACGTCCGATTGGGTGAGGTTCCGCAGATCTCGCAGCGTCAGGTTGTCGCGGCTGACGTCGGCGGCGCCGTCGATGCCTGACGAGCCCGGCGAGGCGAGCTGCAACCCGTATTCGCGCAGCCGCGTCCGATCGACCTCGAGCAGCTCGACATCGATCACGACTTCCGGACGCGCCTTGTCGATCGCCGAGAGCACGCGCGCGGCGGCGGCCACCCGATCGGGCGTGTCCTTGATCGTGATCGCGTTGGTCGCCGCCACCGGCGCGATGCGACGCGCATCGATGACGACGCGAAGCAGGTCGACGGTCTCTTTCAGGTCGGCGTTGCTCAAGTAAAACGTGCGGACGATCTCTTCCTCGTACTCCCGGCGTTTAGCCGGTGTATCGGGGACGACGGTCACCGTGCGTTGTCCGGTCACGCGATAGAAGTTGCGTGTCGCGGTCGACAGGGTCTGCAGCGCGTTTTCGAGCGTCGTGTTGCGAAGATCGATGGTGACCGGGGTGTCCCTGAACTGCGGGTCGAACGCAATCGTGATGTTGGAAAAGCGGGCAATCGTCGTGTAGACATCGCGCGATCCGGCATCGCGAAACACCAGCGACTGCGGCAGCCGCACATCGGCCGGCAGCTCGAGTCCGGGCGGCGGCAGGTCGCGCGAGCGCTCGATCAGCGATTCGAGCTGCGTCTTGCCCTCGCGTGCGATGGCAACTTTGTTCCGCAGCTGGGCGCGAACGTTACGCAGCTGCTCGTCGATGTCGGAGCTGGCTGGATTGAGCTCGGAGGCCAGCTGCAACTCCACCAACGCCTCGTCCAGCCGGCCACCGTTCACGAGCCGGCGGCCTCGTGTGAGATGCTCGACGCTCGAGCGCAGCTTGGCGCGATCGAGCGAACGGCGCGCTGTGACGTTGTCAGGATTGGCGCGCAGGACCTTCGTGTACTCGACGATCGCGCGGTCGTACTCCTGGAGCTGCTCGGCTCGCTGGCCAGCACGCATCGACGCTGCCGTCGCGCACCCGGCCAGCAGCGCGCTGAGCGCCGCGGCGGCAAGGATCCGGTTAGTTGCGTGTGCCATCAGTCGTCGTCACATCGACTCCGCGCGGGATGCGGAACGCAAACTCCTTATCGGATATGCCCTGGTTTTCCTTCAGGTTCGCGAATGTCAGGGTCGATTCGCCACCCTGTTTGTCCTTGGTCGTCAGGGCGCGAATCTGCAGCGTCGCCGGATCGACGACGACGACCAGGTAGTCGTAGTCAGGCTCGGCCCGCCGTGGCGTCAGCTTCAGGGCGAGCGCGCCGGCAATCGGGCTGTCGACGTATGCGGCCGTAAAGTCTCGCGAAATATCGCCTTTGCCGGCCAGGAACAGCGCCGGCGTCGTCGCTTCATCGTCTGCGGGGACGTTGCTGACGATCACCTGCCGATCCTGCGGAATATAGGAGTAGATCTTCCGGCCGTCGGAGACGAACTCCTTCTTCTCTGGCCTGGTGTAGGTCCAGTGCATGCGCCCCGGCTTCTTCACCGACACCGTGCCCTGCTCCCGTGTTTGCGTGCGCAGCGCGCCACCGCGGTAAGTATGGGTGAAATCGGCGGAAAAGTCTCGGATGCCCTGGTAGCGCTGCTGCAGTGAGCGAGCGAGCGCCTCGGGCGAGGGTCGGCTCTGGCCGGCAACCAGCGCCGGCGTCGCCATCAGCATCAGGACACTGATTACGCGCACCATGCGGGATCTATAAGGCGCCATGTGCCGATGTCGTGCCATCACGGATCTTCACGCTTTCGTCCGATTTTGCAGCCAGCGACATGATACCAGTGGGGATCCGGAACCGCGGTTGTGGTGCATATAGGCCAGCCGCATATGCGGTCCGCGGCGAGCCGCGGGGCGGAAGCCAGAGCAGGCTGACGCCGCGCTCCACGATTAACGCATGATCCCGCCGGTGGAGGATGTGACCAAAACCCGCCCGGCGAAACGTGTCCATCGACAGCCACGAATCCATGCGGGCGGTGAAGGTCTCGTCCAGCACCGAGACGGTTGTCCGAAACGGGCGCCGCGACGGGACGTACCGCGCCGGCTCGTCGCCGGCGACGCCAGCCCAGAGTTCATAGGTCGGAGGACCCGACGGGTTACGGGGGCCGTGAGAAAGACCGGGCACCGTGTGTCCTCCGGCGAGTGTGGTCACCGCTGCCTTGAATTCATCCTCATCGAAGGCGATCTCGCGCGAAGGGGTCAACAGGCACAACACATAGATTGAGCCGCGGGGAATCGATTGCACCATCTGCGTGAGCGTGGCCGCCAGGACTTGCTCGTCCCGAACCAGCGGGAACCGGGCGCCGTAGGTGGAGACGACGGCCGCGGCGGCGTCTGCAGTCAACACCACGTCGCGCCCGATCGCCTGATTGTCGGCGACGAAGAACGGGAAGTGGAGCAGGACCTGAGACAGACGCGTCCACGCGAGGTCTCGCCGTTCCCAGCGCGACGCATAGAGCAGCGCGTTCTCCGACTGCCAATCCATTTGTGAGATCAACACGGACTGCTGATCGTTGAGTCCGGTTGTGAGGCGCGCGATCAGTTGGCCGGCGCGCCTGTCCGCATGCCGATCGACGGCCGGCCAGGTGTCCCATGCGCGCCAGGCTGCGTAGACGATGAGGAGTAGGGGAAGCGTCCGCCTGAAGGCGGACCCGACACCCCGAGGGGCCGCCTTGAGGCGGCCCTGAAACGATGCGATTCCGACACCCGCGAGAATCGCTGTGAAGTAATGACTGGGCAGGAAGAAAACGTGCGTGTCGCCGACGTTGTAGCTGAACGCGAACGCGGTCGAGATCGCATCGGCGCTCCAGACGAGGATCGCCCACGGTCGCGAGAGGTGCCAGATCCGCACCGCACCCACCAGTGCGAGCGCAAGGCCGCCGATCCCAAACTGCTGCCGCGCGTCCCAGACCGTCATCGCGACCCGATCCAAGATCAACGACGTCGGCACGCCCAGCACCATCGTCGCGCGCCAATCGGCTTTCGTCGCATCGAACCAGAAGTCGAGAAATCGTTCGCGCAATGCTGCCGGTACCGCGAAGCCGTCACCAACCGCTAACACGTTCGGGATGTACTGCAGCGCGCCGGCGATCGCGATCGCGAAGGCGATTGCGATGACATCTCCCCGGAAGAGCGCGCGTGGCGTGGGATGCACCTGCAGCAGGAACAGCGTAAACGGCACCAGCAGCAGGATCATCGACAGGTGATTGCCGAACGACAGCGCGTAGATCGCGAAGAATGCGGCCAACCGCAGACGTGTCGGACGTCGTGCGACGCCGGCGAGCGCGACGAGACACGCACCGACCAGCGCCAGGTGAAAGGTGTAGACCTCCGCGATGATCGCCTGCGACCAGAACGTGTAAGAGAAGGCGAGCAGCAGCGCGGCTCCGATGCCCGCCGTCGTCGACGCCGTGATCGCGGAAGCCATCCAGCACAGTAATGCAACAGCCGCGGCACCCCACACAGCGGAGAAGAGGTTCACGCCGCGTGCGGGATTGGAAGCACTGACGGAGGCGACGAACGGTTTCGCGATGTTGTAGTAGAGCGGGTAGGCCTGGCGCGCGCTCGTTGCCGGCCAGAGGACCGCGGCTTGAAACCCCGCCGTATCGCCAACGTCCACGCCCGGCAGCAGCGTGCGCGAGTAGGCAGCAAACGCGATCGTTGCCACTACCGCCGCGGCCGCCAGTCTATCGACGCGCACGTTTTCTGGCGATGAAGCTGCGGACCTCGTCGATCGGGCGGGTGTTGAGCACGTGCTGAGGCTCGACCCACCCGCGCCGTGCGGTGCCGACGCCGAACCGCATCTGCCGCGCCAGTGCCTCGGCGCGATGACAGTCGCTGTCGATCGTGATCGTCACACCGGAGGCGATCGCCTGTCGCGCAAGGCTGCCGTCGAGATCGAGGTGACCCGGCGCGCCGTCGATCTCCATTGCCGTACCTGTTTCCGCAGCCGCTGCGAACAGACGCTCGAAATCGAGATCGTAACCGCTCGAGTAGGCGGGCGACCGGTTCGCCGGATGCGTGATCACGTTGACGAGCGGATGCCGGATTGCGCGGAGATAACGCTCCGTCAACCACGCACCTTCCTGACCGCCGTGATCGTGCAGCGAGGCGAGCACGATGTCGAAGCTTTCGAGGAGCGGATCGTCGAAATCGAGTGAGCCGTCCTTCATGATGTCCACTTCGATGCCGTGCAGGATCGCGATGCCGGGGAGGTGCTCGCGCAGCGCTTCGACGTCGGCGCGCTGTCGCGGGACATCGTCGGCTGCGAGCTTGCGCGACGACCACGCGCGCTCGGAGTGATCGGTGATCGCCACGTACTCGTATCCGAGCTGCTTTGCCGCGTAGACCATCATCTCCAGCGTGTCGCGGCCATCGCTCCACGTCGTGTGCGTATGGAGGTCCCCACGAATGTGATGATCGGTGACGAGTGTTGGCAACGAGCCCGCGTCGGCGGTGGCAATCTCATCGCGCCCCTCGCGCATTTCCGGCGCAATGTAGGGCAGATCGAGGTACCGGTAGAGCTCGCTCTCCGAAAACGCCACGAGGTCGGCGCCGCTCGCGCGTTGCAGGCGGGCGTCGCGAAACCGCAGGTTGCGTCGCTCGGCGCGCGCGACGAGCTGGCCCGTGTGCGCGCGCGACCCGGTATGCCAGGCCATTGCCGCCCCGGCTTGCTCCGGCGCGGTGACGTAGACCGTAATGGTTCCACGCGCCGTTGCGATTGTGACGCTCGACGGCGTTCGGGCCAATACGCCAACCGAAGAGGGCAAATGGCCGAACCCCGTGAGAACCTCCTCGTGCAGCGGCAACGACGCGGTCACGACGAGGGACACGTCCCCGATATCGGGCGCATAACGGCGAAGACTGCCGGTTGGGGATATGGCGTCGATCGGCAGGCCGGCGCGCCTTACTTCGCGGATGGCCGTCGCCGCCAACATATGCGCGCGGCCAAGGGGAAGACGGGACGTAGTGGTCAATGCCGGCTCGTGCGGAGCAGGGTGGCGGCATGGCCACCCTGCTGTCAGCCAGCATTCTGACCGAAAGCGCTCGCGCCGGTCTACGGCCGGGTAATGTACCGGCGGCCGATGAACATTCGATACAGCGCGAGCAGAATTACAGCGCCGACAAACGACATCAGGAAGCCGGCCGATTCGTTCGGACCGTAAAAGCCGAGCGCGCGGCCGATGAATCCGCCGATCACCGCGCCCGCAATACCAAGCAGCATCGTGACGATGATGCCGCCTGGATCACGTCCTGGCATCACGAGCTTGGCGAGCGCGCCAACAATCAAACCGAAGAGAATCCAACCGAGAATGCCCATCAGTTCCTCCACCCCAAGCGTGGGTCTCTCACGGAGCGTGCAAGCAAGGGGCCTGTGTGTGCGCCTCTGGCGCGCGGCGTCTGATTAGCGCGGCCGCGCCGTTGCCGCCGAGCGAAGCTTCAGTTGGATTCCGGTCGCTCCGTTATCGGACAACGAAACCACGCGCTCGACGGCGACATACCCGTCCTTGGTGACTCGAACGCGCTTGGACCCCGGCGGCAAATGACGGATGACGATCGGCGTCGCACCCCATCCAACTCCGTTGATTGTTACGCGCGCACCAGGCGGGTCCGAGGTGATCCGCAGAACGGGATCGATCGCCACCGGACGCAGCGCCAGGTCCGGTTTACTCGGTGGCGGGAGGTTCGGCTCGACAGCCTGAGTGGTAGGGAGCGTAGTTGCCACCGGCGGCGTTGTGGTCCTGAGTGGCGTGCTCTCCTGTTGTATCGCAGCGTCGTGAGCGCGGGTAGAAGTCGGAGGCGCGGCCGCGATCGATGACTGCGGGTTTGATGACGTCTTTGTCGACGCCAGCCACCAGATGAGGAGCATCAAACCCGCGACGACCATTGCCGCGACTGCGTGACGGCGGCGTATCGAGGTCGTTCTTCGCGGAGCGGGTATGACTCGCGGTGTCGGGGAATGTCCCGGAATGTGGGCCGAGGTATCGGCCACCGGTGCGAGCGCCTGCACGACTGGATCGATGCGACCGAGCACTGGCCTGACGGCGGGCGCTGACGCGACGGGTACATCAGTCGCCAACTCCACCGGCGCGTCGGCGATTGCGCCAGCCACCGCCATCGATTCGGCATGCGCACGCATTTCGGCGCGGCGATACATGCCGCCCGGTGTGGGCATCCGACGCCCGTTCGACTCGCTTTGCTCCCTCGTTGCCAGCGGTTCCGATTCCTGCGGAACGGCGTTGGACTCTGAGTTCTCCATGATCGACCCTGCGAAGACGGCTGGTCGTTCGGACAGTCGGACAGAAAACTATGACTGTGAACCGAAAATGTCCAGCTGTGATGCGGAGGAATGGCGTCCCCGCATTGGCGGCGACGAGGATGCAACTCGCAGTCCGAAGGACGTTGCTTGAAGGATTCGGGAATCGGAATCAGGGCTGGTCTAGGAATCCTGATTCCTGATACCTGATTTCTGATTCCTGCAAGGATCGCATTGGTGGACGGCGGGGGGATCGAACCCCCGACCTCTGCATTGCGAACGCAGCGCTCTCCCAGCTGAGCTAGCCGCCCAATCGAGCCGATAAGCGGATTAATTACGAAACGGCGTTAAGCCGTTTTTGCCAGAGCGAAACGGCGTTAAGCCGTTTTGCCAGGTTAAGCCGTTTTGCCAGAGCGAAACGGCGTTAAGC
>Ga0081539_10000650_pt1 | contig 69879 bp, 55 predicted proteins | sample TabmetS4T2R2_FD_71023 | JGI IMG/M metagenome (GOLD analysis project Ga0081539, IMG submission 71023) | Tabebuia heterophylla rhizosphere microbial communities from the University of Puerto Rico - S4T2R2 | ecosystem: Host-associated > Plants > Roots > Rhizosphere ...
TTAAACTCAGCGCTGAATGTCCGCTTTGCTCTTGGTGGAGGACCGTCGTTTCTCGATGATCGACTCACTGAACACCTCCGTGAACCTGCATGGTGAGGTGTCCACTAAACCGGGTCAACTCCAAGGCAATGATTCACAACTCGCGTCCCTTTTTTTGTTTTTTGTGCGCGAGCGACTTCGGGGAGACTCGAACAGGCGTGGCCTCATCCGTTCGATCCGTCCCATCCGTGAGAGCGTGGTTCAAAGTCCGTAGATGCGTGCCGCGTTGCCGCCGAGGATCTTCGCCTTGTCGGCGTCGGAGATCGGTAACGACCTGAGCGCGCGGAGCATGGAGGGGATCGATCCGATCTGGTGAGGGTAGTCGCTCCCCGCGAGGATGTGATCCGCGCCCGCGAACCTGATCGCCAGCTGGAGCGCATCGGCGTCGAAGTTTACGGTGTCGTAATACCACGTCCTGAGATACTCGCTCGGCTTGCGCCTGATGTTCGCGCGACACTCCGGAAACGCTTCGTAGCCGCGGTCGAGGCGCTCCGCGAGGTAGGGGATCGCGCCGCCGAGGTGGCCAAGCACCCATTTGATGCGCGGAAAGCGCTCCGCGACGCCGCTGAAGACGAGGTGCGCGGCGGCCAGCGTCGTGTCCATCAGAAATCCGACGAGGGGCATGAGCCAGAATTCCGTCATCGCCTCGACGCCGACCGGACTCGTGGGATGGATGTGCAGCACGGCGCCCTTCGCGTCCGCGAGCTCGTACAGTGGCCAGTAGCGATGGTCCGCGAGCGCCACGCCGTTGACGTTGCTGAACAGCATCGCGCCGGGGAACTGCAGCTCGTCCATGGCGCGCTGCAGCTCCTTCACCGACGCCGCCGGATCGTTGAGCGGCAGCGTCGCGAGCGCGGCGAACCGCGGGCCGCGCTCGGCGACGATCTTCGCGAACGCGTCGTTCACGAGCGACGCGAGCTTCGTCGCGTAGTCCGGAGTCTCGACGTGGGTGCCGGGCGTGGTGAGCGTGATGACCTGCGTGTCGACGCCTTCCTTCTCGAGCACGCCCTGCCGGTAGGCGATGTCGCGATGGCCCGCTACGGCCACGTTATAGTCGCCGGGATAGTGGATGTGCGGGTTGCCCTTCGCGTCCACGGTCACCTGGACGACGCTTCGTCCGGAGCGCAGCGCGTCGAGATACTCGGGCGGATAGAAATGATTGTGAACGTCGATGACTTTCATGAGTGTCGGGCGCGACGTGTCCAGAGCCAGTAGACGGGAAGCCCAGCCGCGACGATCCCGAGACCGATCAAGCTCTCGCGCGGTTCCTTGATGATCTGATGCAGCACGATCGCGGCGGACGAGAGGACAAAAATAGCCGGCAGGACAGGGAACCCCCACACGCGATACGCGGGGCGATAATCCGCGCGACGCCGCAGGAAAAGGAGACTCGCCGCCATGAGCGCGAAGAAGATCCACTCGGTGTAGACGACACGCGTGAACAGTGAGCGGTAGGTGCCGGTGAGCACCAGCACGCACGACCACGCCGCCTGGAGCGCGATCGCGACATGCGGCGTTCGATACCGCGGATGCACGGCGCCCGCCCAGCGAAAGAGCACGCCGTCGTTGGCCATCGCGAGATAGACGCGCGGACCCGAGAGGATGATGCCGGTCATCGCGCCCAGCGTGGAGCAGATGACGAGCGCCGACAGCGCGCCGCCTCCGCCGGATCCGACCACCGCATCGGCGAAGTCCGCGGCGACGCGCATGGAGGACGTCACGCGCTCGAGAGGCAGGACAGCGAGGTACGCGGCATTGATGGCGATGTACGCCACCGTGACGGCGAGCGTACCCGCCAGCAGGGCGCGCGGGATGGTGCGCGTCGGGTCGCGGGTCTCTTCGGCGGCGTACGTCACCATGTGCCAGCCGCCGTAGGCGAAGAGGCCCGCGACCATGGCGTCGGTAAAGGCACCCAGGCCGCCGCGGTGCGCGCTGACGGGCGACGACGACGGCCCGTGTGCCGCGAAGAACCAGGCGGCGAGTGTGATGATCAGCACGACCGCGGCAAGCTTGATCGTCGTGAAGAACGTTTGCACCGCGCTTCCGTGTCGGACGCCGATGTAGTTCACGGCGGAGAGCACGACGATCGACGCGACGGCCGCGGCGCGCGTTCCCGCGTCACCGAGCTCGACGAAGTGACCGACGTAGCGGGCGAACACCGTCGCGATCGCGGCGATGATGCCGCTGTGCATGCTCCAGAACATCGCCCAACCCCAGAGGTAGGCGAGCGCGGGAGAGTACGCGCGCTTGAGGAAGACGTAGACGCCGCCGGTGTCGGGAAACGCGGACGACAGCTCCGCGGTGATCAGCGCGCCGATGAGCGTGAGCGCCCCCGCTGCAGCCCAGACGGCCAACACGCCCGCGATGGACGGCACCGCGCCCGAGACGACCGACGGTTGTACGAAGATCGACGCCCCGATGATCGTGCCGACGACCATGGCCGTCGCGCGGCCGAGACCGATGGCACGAACGAAGGATGCGGGGGCGGAGCGCGAGGAGGGAGCGGCGGAGGGGAAGGACGGGGAGGACAAGGCGCCCAAAGCTATTGCCGGCGGGATGTGTCTGCTGCATGTTCGCGCGACAGGCGAAAGCGAGGCGAGCATGACGGCCGAGTTGGCGCAGCCCAGGGCACCCACGATCCCGCCGCGACCGCTCACGTCGGAGGTCGACGTCTTCGGCATCACGGACGTCGGCAAAGCGCGCAAGACGAACGCCGACCATTTCCTCATCGCCAGCTTCCATCGGTCGCTGCGCGTGCACGCGACGAGCATCGGTCGCGACCTCGGTCCGCATGAGACGGAGTCGCGCGGGTTCATCCTTCTCGTCGCCGACGGCGTCGGCGCGCTGAATGCCGCCGCGGAAAGCAGCGCGCGCGCGCTGGACACCGTCAGCCAGCATCTCCTCCATGCCAGCGAGATCTGCTCGACGATGGCCGTGTCGAACCAGCAGGAGACCATCGACGAGCTGAAGCGCGCGGTGACGCACGCGCACCAATCACTGCTCGCGGACGCTGAACGCGCCGGAGTGCCGGTGAGCGCCACGACGCTGACGATGTACGCCGCGTTCTGGCCCCGCGCGTTCGTGGTCAACGTCGGCGACAGCCGCGTGTACCGTCTGCGCGGCACCGACTTCCGCCGCCTCACGACGGATCAGACGGTCGCGCAGATGATGGTCGAAGCGGGCGCGCTGACGCCGGAAGCGGCCGAGGCGTCCAAGCTCAAACACGTGCTGTGGAGCGCGGTGGGCAGCGACGAGGTCGCGCCGCAGGTCGTCGTGACGGACTGCGACGTCCGCGACCGCACGCTGCTCTGCTCCGACGGACTCACGAAGCACGTGACGGACGACGAGATCCGCGAGCACCTGCTCCGCGACATGAGCTCGCAGGAGACGTGTCGCGCGCTGCTCGACCTGGCCCTCGCGCGCGGGGGCAGCGACAACGTCACGGTCGTGATGGGACGCGTCCGGAAGGCGGCGACTGGAACTTCGCCGACGCGGTACCCGTAAGGCGTCCCGTCGCTGCAGCGGAGACCGCGGTGTGACTGATCCGAGCAAAGTCCTGGTTGTCATGACCCTGATCGGCGGGATCACCGTCACGATCAAGGTGATCGCGAGCGCCGTGCTTCGTTATCAGGAAATGCAACTCCGGCACTCGCGACCGCTGGAGAGTCCGGAGACGATGGCGCGGCTCGAGCGCATGGAGCATGCGGTCGACGCGATCGCGGTCGAGGTCGAGCGTATCTCCGAGGGACAGCGCTTTACGACGAAGCTCCTGAGCGACCGCCAGCTCAGCTCAGCGAATCAAGGCGAGCGCTGACGTCGACGGCGTCCGCCTGGGCGCCAAGGTTCACGAAGCCCGTGCGCGCCTCCCGCCATGCCTCGCGCGCTCTCTCCCGGTCGCCCTGCGCTTCGCACACCTGTCCCATCTCCCGCAGAATCTCCGCGCACAGCAGCGCATCCTCACAGTCCTCGGCGAGCGACTTGGCCAGCTTCAGCGTCGCGAAGGCCGCCGCGCAGTCGCCGCGGCGGCGCTCGAGGAGCGCGCGGCACTTGAGCGCTTCGGCGGCGTTCAGGAAATCGCCGCGCGTCGCCGCGATCCGGTACGCCTGTGAGCAGCAGCCCTCCGCGTCGTCGAGTCGGTTCTGCTGCAGCCGGAGCAGCGCGCGATTCAGCTCGAGCATGCCCTCCATGCGCCGGTCCTCGCGGTGGACCGCGAGTACGAGACCGCGCTCGTATGCGCGCTCGGCGTCTGTAAACCGTCCCTTGCTCACGTGCAGCATGCCGAGGTTGTTGAGCGTCGAACACACCGCCTCGTCGTTCTCCGCCGCCTCGAAAGCCGCGAGCGCTTCCTCGTAGCAATCCAGCGCGCCGTCGAGCTGGCCGCGGATCTGCGCCATGATCCCGCGATTCTGGCAGATCATGCCGAGGAGGGGTTGGTCGTCCGCCGCCTCCGCGAGGTCGACTGCGCGGTCATACAACATGTCGGCGCTGTGAAAATCACCCCGGCGTTGCGCGACGATGGCGAGACAGTTGAGGGCGTGCGCCTCGGATTCGCGTGCCTGGAGCGCGCGAGCGATCTCGATGCTTCTGCGGTAGATCTCGGCGGCCTCCTGCGTCTCCCCGCGCTCCCGCAGTGCGGTGCCCTTCCAGCGAAGCGCGTCGGCGAGGAGGACGTGCGGGGCGCCCGACTCGAGCAGGCGGATCGCGTCGTGGAAGCACTGGTCGGCCTCTTCGGACATGCCGCGCGTCTCCGCGGAGCGTGCGCGGTCCAGCAGCTCACGCGCGCGACTCAGCTCGTGCTCCGAGAGATCGTGTGGAACCCGGGTGCTCACGTCGCGGCCCGGGTTACGGAAGCGCCATGGTGAGGTTCGCGCCCGAGCTCTCGGCGCGGCCGGACAGATACGAGTATCCGGAAAAGTGCGTCGTCGAGAAGACGAGATAGGTTCGCCCGGCGATCTCGTGGAAGAATGCCGGATAGGTCTCGGCGACGGACGCGATGCCCGCGGGATCCACGTCCCGCGTGCCGGCGGCGAGATAGCCACCCTGCACGTCGGGCGTCGACTCACCGTGCTTTCGCGAGTACGCGCTCGAGCTGAGCTGCTGCGCCAGGACGATCGGGACGTTGAAGGCGAGGCCGTGCGGTTCGAAGGTGTACACCAGCTCCTTGCCGCGCACCGCGGTGGCGGTGATCACGACGTCCTCGGAGACTGCGCCGCGCGGGAAGAGCACGACGAGGCCCGCCTCTTCGATGCTCAACGCGCCCCCGGCGGGCGTGATGCGCGCCGAGGTGACGACGTCGTTGTCCAGCGCCGTTGCCCGCTTGAGCAGCTTCGCGCGCTTGGCGCTGCCGGCCCGCAGCAGTTGCGCCGGCGTTTCCAGGGTCGCCAGCCCAGGTGCCGTCGGCCGAGCGTGCTCATCGCACGCGAACAGCGCAGACAGCAAGGCAACGCCGATGCAGCGGCGCACAGCGTAACGCGACATGCGCAGTCTCCTGATGTGATCGCTGGACGCTTGTGACTTTCCGGTCCAGCTAGCTGCGTTTCCGCAGGCGCCGTGCCGTCGCGTCCGTCAGTAACCTGCGACTGTCAGCGCAGTGGTTCGAGCTTCGGTGGTCGCCGGCCGTGTCGCACGGCGGTGAGCACGGGGATGTAATCGAGCTCCCGGCGATCGCGCGCGTAGCGCAACATGAGCCCGCCACGACTCATGTCGCCGCGGCCGACGAAGTCACGCGGAAACACGAGGCGATCGCCAAAGACGTCGGCCAGCGGCGCAACGTACTTGTTCGTCGCGATGCTGCCGAGCAGGACGGCGGGCGCGTCGAATGGGCTGTCGCCCGCAAGTGCGAGCGCGTCGCGCAGCAGCGGATCGCGAAAGTCGTCGCCCGCCTCGCTCAGATCCACCTCGGCGAAGCGCTCCAGGTCGCTGACGCCTACGCGCTCTTCGGGCGGAAGCAGGCCGCGGTTCGTGGTGATGACGCGAATGGCGGCGGAATTTTCAGCGGCGCAGGCGCGCGCATACGTCAGCTTGCCGCGGAAGTAGAGCCCGCTGAGAAACGCGAAAACGTCGCCGAGTGTCGCACCGGCTCGCGATCGCAGCCCGACCGCCAGCGGGAAGTCAGCCCTCGGGTTGAGGAGCGCCTTCGCACGCCGGCCGTCGCACCGAGCTGGTGAGAGCAGAAAGATCTTCGTTGGCACGCGTGAAATCTCGCACGCGGTACAGTCTCGAGGGAACGGGACAGTCGCGGGGAACGTGCATTGCGATATCGGGTTGCGTGCTCTCCTCTCCCGGAACAAAACGTACCGATTGGCAACGGACGCTCGCGATGGCGGGCGCCGCCGTTCTCATCTTCGCCTGCAACAAATCGCCAACGAGCGCGGACAAAGCCGTCGAAGTCAGCGCCAAGGTCGCGCAGGTCGCCGCCGCCGTGACCGGACAGGAGGCACCCCTCGCCGACGAGGCCGAAGCAGGCACGTACCTCGGCTTCGACACGCATTCATATCCCGGCGACGCGAAGATGCGCGCCTGGCGCAATGCGCCGAACGCGCCGTACGACTGGGTGGGGTACTATCTGCCCGGGGCGCCCTGCCACAAGAGCAAGTCATGGCAGGGAAAGCGTGACACGCTGACGAAGATGGGGTGGGGGTTGGCCGTCGTGTACGTCGGGCAGCAGACGTGGAACCGCACGCCGCGGCGGGTGACGCCAGCGCAGCTCGCGAACCTCAAGCGTCGCGGCACGGCGTGCAACGCGGACCTCCTGAGTGCGGACCGCGGCGCGCAGGAAGCACTCGACGCGATCAGCAAGACGCAGGCGGAGGGCTTCGCCCGCGGTAGCGTCGTCTTCCTCGACATCGAGCGCACGGAGACGATGCCGGCGCAGATGCGCGACTACTACAAGGGGTGGGTCGCGACCATGTTGACGGACGGCACGTATCGCCCCGGCATCTACGTGCACTCCCACAACGCCAAGGCGGTGTACGAGGACGTGAAGGCGCTCTTCACCGCCGCGGGAATCAGCGAGGAGCCACGCTTCTGGATCGCGAGTGCGCGCGACTTCTCACCGGACAAGGCTCCCGCGGAAGTGGGTCACGACTTCGCGGGGATGTGGCAGGGCGTGATCGACGTCGTGCGCAAGGTGGCGAACGTCGCGCTGCCGATCGACATCAATGTGTCGAATTGGAGAAGTCCGTCGGATGTGACGGACTGAGGGCTGAGGGCTGAGGGCTGAGGAACGGCGAACGAGTCCCCGCCCTCCTTCCTCAGCCCTCAAGCCTCAGCCCTCAGCCCTCATCGATACTGCGCCTTCAGCTGGTTCCGATACGCCTCGTTCGCATAGATCGCAACCTCGACGCGGCGGTTCTTCGACCGGCCCATCTCGTCGTCGTTCGACGCCACGGGCTCCGTCTCGCCGCGACCCACGGTCTGGAGACGCGTGCTGGTGACTCCGACGCTTGCCAGGTATTGGGCCGCGGAGCGCGCGCGCCGCTCGGACAGAGCCTGGTTGTAGTCGTCACTACCCTGCGCGTCCGTATGTCCCACGATCAGGACCGACGAATTGGGGTACTTGTCGAGGCTCGAGGCGAGATTGCGGAGATTCTGTGCCGCCTCGGCTTTGATGCGCTCCGAATCGAAGTCGAAGAGCAGACCGGAGGGGAAGGTGACCTGGATGCCTTCGCCGACGCGCTCGACGATCGCGCCCGGAATGTTCTGCTCGAGCTCCTTCGCCTGCTGATCCATCTGGTGGCCGATCACGCCGCCAACGACGCCGCCAACCGCGGCTCCGATGATGGCGCCCTTCGCCGTCGACCCGTTCGCCCGCCCGATGCCCGCGCCGGCCGCTCCGCCGACCGCGGCTCCGATGACCGCACCCTTTTCCTTGCTGGTCTGCAACGATGAGCACGCACTGAGTGCCATGGCGATCGTTGCGGCCACAGCCACGCCGCGCGCGCGAATTGTCGTGTTCATGTACGCTCCGTTCTTTGGGAGAAAGTTCGTACACGATGCCGCAGGCCGGGTGCCAAGGTTCCCAGGTTCCATCGAGGAAGGAGGAAGGAGGAAGGAGGAAGGAGGATTGGCCGCGTGGCCTCAGCCCTCCTTCCTCAGCCCTCCTTCCTCAGTCCGTCAGAACAGTCCGACCACCTCTCCCGTCGCCAGCCTCGCAATCCGCTCGGCGGCCGGGTCCTTCGGCAGCCCCGGCATCGTCATGATCTCGCCCGCGCGCGCGACAACGAAGCCCGCGCCCGCCGCCGGCCACACGTCGTTGATCGTGATGTGAAACCCGCTCGGACGGCCGAGCACCGTCGGATCGTCCGTCAGCGAGTATTGCGTCTTCGCGATGCACACCGGCGTCTGTCCGAGGCCCACCGATTCCAGATACTCGATCGCTCGCGATGCCTCCGGCGCGTACTCGACGCCCTCTCCGCCGTACACCCTGCGCACGATCGTCTCGATCTTCTCCTTGATCGGACGCTCCGTGGAGTACAGGGGCCGGTACTCCGCGCCCTTCTTGTCGAGCAGGGACAGCAACGCGCGCGCGAGCGCTTCGCCTCCCGATCCGCCGCGCGCCCACACCTCGGTGAGCGCGACCGGCGCGTTCAGCGTCGCGGCGAATTCCATCACGCGCTTCAGCTCGCGGTCGGTGTCGGCGGAGACGCGGTTGATCGCGATCACGACGGGCACACCGAACTGGCGCACGTTCTCGACGTGCTTCTCGAGGTTCGGCAGACCGCGCTCGAGCGCGCCGAGGTCCTCCGTCGTCAGCGCCTTCTTGTTGGCGCCGCCCTGCATCTTCAGGGAGCGTACCGTCGCAACGAGAACCGCGGCCTCGGGATTCAGCCCACCGAAGCGACACTTGATGTCGAAGAATTTCTCGGCGCCGAGATCGGATCCGAACCCCGCTTCGGTGACGACGAGATCCGCGAGCGCAAGCGCCGATCGCGTCGCGAGGTAGGAATTACACCCGTGCGCAATGTTGCCGAATGGTCCGGCGTGCACGAATGCCGGACCGCCCTCCAGCGTCTGCACGAGATTCGGGCGGATCGCGTCCGCGAGCAGGAGCGCCATGGCGCCGGCTGCCCTGAGCTCGCCCGCGCGGACAGGTTGGCGATTCTTGCCGTACGTCGAACCGATGATGATGCGCGCGAGCCTGTCCTCGAGGTCCTGATAGTCTCTCGCGAGCGCCACGACTGCCATGATCTCGCTCGCGGGTATGATCACGAACTTCTCTTCCCGCGTGACGCCATTTGCCTTGCCGAGGCCCACGACGAGCTCGCGAAGCGCGCGGTCGTTCATGTCGATGGCGCGATGCCACGAGATCTTCTTGGGGTTGATGTTCAACTCATTGCCCCAATGGATGTGGTTGTCGACGAGCGCCGACAGCAGCGCGTGTGCGCTCGAGATCGCGTGGAAGTCGCCGGTGAAGTGCAGGTTGATGTCCTGCATCGGCAGCAGCTGCGAGTAGCCGCCGCCCGCGGCGCCTCCCTTCATGCCGAACACCGGCCCGAGACTCGGCTCGCGCATGCACAGCATCGCATTGTGTCCGAGCTTTCGCAGCGCCTGTGTCAGACCGACCGTGACCGTGCTCTTGCCTTCGCCGGCGGGCGTGGGGTTCACCGCGGTGACGAGGACCAGCCGTCCCTTGACCGGCCGCTCCGCGATCTCGAGGGGGATCTTCGCCTTGTACTTGCCGTAGAGGTCGAGATCGTCGGGTCCGAGGCCGAGCTCCGACGCGACGTCGGTAATCGGGCGCAGCCGCGCGGCCTGCGCGATCTCGATGTCAGAGGGGATCGATGAGGTTTCCATGCTCCGGTGTCGCTGTGGTCAAGAAGCAATACGCGCCACGTGCGTGTACACGTTGGCGGTGCGGCCGCGCAGCAGCCCGACGAGCGTGACCCCGGCCTGGTCCGCGAGCTCGACGGCAAGCGCGGTGGGCCGCGACACCGCCGCGAGCAGCGGCACATTCGCGGCCGACGCCTTCTGCACCAGCTCGTAGCTCGCGCGGCTGGTCACGACCAGAAACCCCTGCGCGGGATCGAGGGCGCCGCGTGTGAGCGCGCCCAGCACCTTGTCGAGCGCGTTGTGCCTGCCGACGTCCTCGCGCACGACGCGCAGCGTGCCGTCCGCCGATGCCCACGCTGCCGCATGAATCGCGTTCGTTTCGTTGTTGAGCGGCTGCTGCGATCCCAGCGACGCGCTCGCGCGCCACAGCGCGTCGCGGGTAACGACGAGGGCCGACCGTACGATCCGCGGCTCGCGCAGCGCCTCGTCGATGGCCTCGACGCCGCACAACCCGCAGCCGGTGCGTCCCGTGATCGCGCGGCCGCGGCCGGGCAGCTTTTCCGCGGCGTCCGCGGGAATCTCGATCTGCAGCTCGATGCCTTTGCTGTAGCGAACCACGTCGACGCGCCTGATGTCCGCGCTGGCCGCAATCTGTTCGGTCGCCGTGAAGCCGTATGCAAAGTCCTCGAGATCCGAGGGCGTGCACATCATCACCGCGTGCGGGCGGCCGTTGTACACGAGCGCCACAGGCACCTCGGACGCGAGGAGCGCACCGTCCTCCTCGTCGGCCGCGTCACTGAGACGCACGAAGTCGTGGGCGACCGTGCTGTCGGTGTAGCCGAGGGCTTCCGCGGTATGGCTTCCCGCCTCCCGCCTCCCGCGTCCCGGCTCCCGTCTCCCGCTTCCCGCCTTATCTCCCATGAACAAAGCGCCACCCGAAGCGTCCCTTGATGCAGAGATTCCCGAGGGTGATCGGGTTCTCGAGCGGTGAGGTGGCCTTCATGATCTCGGCGTCCTGGACGTGCAACGTCAGCGTGCAGCCCACGCCGCAGTACGGACAGATCGTATCGACGGTCGTCTGATCCTCTTCGTTCCACTCGCCCGCAGCGCGCGCGTCGAACTCCCGTTTCGCCATGAGCGCGCCGGTCGGACACACCGCGATGCAGTTGCCGCAGTAGACGCACGCCGACTCCGGAAGCGGCACGGCGAATTCGGTCGAGATGCGCGCGTCGAAGCCGCGCCCGGCGACGGCGATCGCGAACGTGTTCTGATGGTCGGGGCCGCACGCCTCGACGCACTTGTAGCACAGAATGCACTTGCCGTAGTCGCGGACGTAGAGATCGTTGTCGACCTTCGTCGGCTGCGCGACCGTTGCCGCGTAGCGCGGATTCGGCGGCGCGTGATGCCCGGGGACGAGAGCGTCGCGCTCACCCGGCGCCGCCGGCGGAGCGGGGGGGCCGAAACGCGCGGGATCAGCGTCGTACTCGTCCATCCATTCCGCGACCTTCGGCGTCGTGGACAGGTCGACGGAAGATCCCAGCAGCTCGAGCACGAGCTTGCGACTCAGGTCGACGCGGGCGTTTCGCGTCTTCACGACCATGCCCGGCTCGACCTGACGCGAGCATGACGGCACCAGCACGCGCGCGCCCTCCACCTCGACGACGCACACGCGACACACGTTCACAGGATGCAGCGTCTCGAGAAAGCAGAGCGTCGGGATCTCGATGCCGATCGCCGCGCAGGCGCCGAGAATCGTGGTTCCCTCGGGCACTGTGACGGGTCGGCCGTCGATGGTGAGCGACACCGGCGCCTTCGGCGCGCGGCGCCGATTTATATGGTGCAGAGGCGCCGGTACGGCTGGCTGAGGTTTGATCGCCGTCACGCCGGCGCTCCATCGTACGCATGGAGCCGATGAATCGCGGACTCGATCGCACTGTACGCCGTCTGTCCCAGGCCACAGATGGAAGCATCCTTCATCGCGGCGCCCACCTCGTCGAGGAGCGCGACCTCACCCTTCATACCGCCGCGCGTCTTGCCGGCGCGGATGCGATGCAGCGCTTCCTCCTGCCGGACCGTGCCGACGCGGCACGGGACGCACTGCCCGCAGGACTCGTCGCGGAAGAACGCGGCTATGCGTAACAGGATGTCCTGCAGGTTCACCCTGTCGTCGAAGACGAGAAACACACCCGAGCCAAGCGTCGCGTTTGCGGCTCGCGTATCCTCGAAGGTCAGCCGCATGTCCAGCTCGTCCGGCCGGATGAAGACGCCCGCGGCGCCGCCGAGCAGGATGGTCTGCAGCTTCCTGCCTTTGGTGACGCCGCCCGCGAGCGCGAGGAGCTCACGCGCCGTCGCGCCGAAGGGGAGCTCGTACAATCCGGCACGCTCGACGCAACCGCTGACACAAAAGAGCCGCGTGCCGGTGGACTGCTCCGTGCCGATCTTCGCGAACTCCGCGCCGCCCATGAGCAGGACGTGCGGCACGTTCATGAGCGTCTCGACGTTGTTCACGACCGTCGGCTTGCCGAAGAGACCCGCCTGCACCGGGAACGGCGGCTTGTTGCGCGGCTCTCCCCGCAGCCCCTCGATGGAGTTGAACAGTGCGGTCTCCTCGCCGCAGATGTACGCGCCCGCGCCGCGGCGGATCTCGATGTCGAAGCGCACGCCGCGACCCATGACATCGTCACCGAGAAGACCGGCCTTGCGCGCCTCGGCGATGGCGTGCTCCACGCGCGCCGCTGCCAGGGGGTACTCGCCGCGCACGTACAGGTAGCCCAGCTCGCAGCCCGTCGCGAAGCCCGCGATCGTCATCGCCTCGACGAGCGCGAAGGGATCCTGCTCCATCAGCACGCGATCCTTGAACGTCCCGGGCTCGGATTCGTCCGCGTTGCACACGAGGTAGTGGGGACGCGCCTGCTGCTTCGCGACTGCCTCCCATTTGCGGCCCGTAGGGAAAGCCGCACCTCCGCGACCGAGCAGCTTCGACGCCGCCACCTCCGCGATGACGCTCTCGGCGCCGATCTCGAGCGCGCGCGCGAGCGCCACATATCCGCGCGAGTCCCGATAGGCGCCCAGGCTGGTCGGGTCCGTCTTGCCCACGCGTTTGAGCAGCAGCGCGTTCTCCGCCGACCCGACGACGCTCTCGTAGTGCGTGCCGTCAGGACCCGCGGCCAACCCCTGTGCGATCTTCGGGGTGACGTGCCCCACGAGGAATTCCACTGGGCGAGTTCCGAACGCCTGCACCAGCGCGGCGGGCGCCTGATCGCACATCCCGAGACAGGGCGAGCGTACCCACACAGGTCCCAGACCAAGCTCGACGCGATCTCCGGCGGGCGGATGGTGCTCGGGCCCGAGCTCGTGCTCGATCTTCGCGATCAGGGTATCTGCGCCGTGGCACTTGCACGCGATGTCGTCGCAGACGTGGAGCACGAGCTTCCTGCGCGGCGTCGTCGAGAAGAGCGCGTAGAATGTCGCCACGCCCCACGCGTCCGCCGGCGGCACCGACAGACGCGTGCACACGTAGTTCAGCGCCCCCTCACTGATCCATCCGACGCGCGACTGCACCGCGTGCAGCGCGGGAAGCAGCAGGTGCCGCCGCGCGCGCGCCGCGTGACCCCCGTGCGCGACGTGGGTGTCCCGCACCGGATCGCGCACCCCGCCATCCCAACCCGACGTTGGTGCGCCGAGGAGCGCATCGACGGCGTCGCGCTCCTCGGCGGTGGGTTCCGCGTCTAGGAGATGGAGATCCATGTTTCAGTCGAGTGTGCTCGGCCCCGGCCTTCGGCCGGGTGCGCGCCTACGGCGCTGTTCTCGGCGTTCGGGACGCGTTCATCGCGCGACAGTTGGAAACTCGCGAACGTCACCGGCCGCGCCTCGCGCGGCCGCCGAGAACAGCGGCGAAGCCGCGCACCTGCCGCGAAGCGGCGGGGCCGAGAACTATCTTCGGCATCTTAGTCGCCGACCTCGACCGCGCGCACGGCGCCGGTTGGCGTGAGCTGGCGCACGAAGACACGCGCCTTCTCGACGCGCACCGCGCACGCCTTGAATTCCGCCGTGCCGGATTTGGGATCGAATTCGTCGATCGTGAGCAGGTTGGTCGGCACCTCGTCGGGGAAGTGCAGCGTCATGAACACGAGGCCCGGCTTGAGCGCGGGATCGATGCGCGCCGGAACCTCCAGGCTGCCGCGACGCGACGTCACACGGAGCAAATCACCGTCCGCGACGTCGAGCCGCTCGGCGTCCTCGGGCGCGATGTCCACCGTTTCGCCGTAATGCAGCGGCGAGTCGTAGCGATTCGTCTGGACGCCGGTGTTGAAGCTCTCGAGTCGCCGCCCCGTCGTCAGCACGAACGGGTAGTCGTCATCGGGGCGCTCGACGGGAGGTTCGTGCTCGACCGCGTGGAAGGGTGCGAGCTTGCCTTCAGGTGGATTGCTCCAGAGACGCGCGTGGAGGAACTGCTGCCCCGGGTGTGTGTCGTCGTAGCAGGGCCACTGGATGCCGCACTGCTCCTCGATGCGCTTGTACGACATCCCCGCGAACATCGGTGAGAGCGACCGCATCTCGTCCCACGCGTTCTCGGCGGTCGGATTCCCGAAGTCCTTGCCGAGGCGGCGCGCGATCTCCGAGATGATCCAGAGATCGTCCCGCGCATCGTGCGGCGGCTCGAGCGCCTTGCGCACGCGTTGCACGCGCCGCTCGCTGTTGGTGACGGTGCCTTCGCCCTCGCACCAACTCGCCGAGGCGGGGAGCACGACGGTCGCCAGCTCCGCGGTCTTCGTGAGGAAAATGTCCTGCACCACGAGGTGATCGAGACCTGTCAGCAGGCGCTCGATACGGTGCAGGTCCGCATCCGACTGCGCCGGGTTCTCTCCGATGACGTACAGCGCGGTCAGGTCCTTGCGGCCCATGGCGAGGAACATCTGCGTGAGATTCCAGCCGTGCGTCGGCTGGATCTTCACCTGCCAGGCGCGCTCGAACTTCTCCCGGATCGCATCGTCCGTGTTGTCCTGGAATCCGCAGAGGCGATTCGGGATCGCGCCCATGTCGCCGCCGCCCTGGACGTTGTTCTGTCCACGCAGCGGATTCAGCCCGCACCCGTAGCGTCCCACCTTGCCCGTCAACAGCGCCAGGTTGATCAGGGACAGCACGTTGTCGACGGCGTTGTGGTGCTCCGTGATGCCGAGGGTCCAGCAGATCATGGCGCGATCCGCTCTGGCGTACGCAAGGGCGGTGTCGCGGATGACGTCCGCCGGCACGCCGGTCTCTGCCTCCGCGTATTCGAGCGTGTATTTCTCGACGCAGGCGCGGTACTGCTCGAAATCGGTGGTCGCGCGCGCGATGAACTCGCCGTGCGCGAGACCCGCGTGGATGATGACGCGCCCCATCGCGTTCGCGAGCGCGATGTCGCTCCCGACGCGGAGACCGAGCCACGTGTCCGCCCAGGCCGCCGTGGCGGTACGGCGCGGGTCCACGACGTACAAACGCGCGCCGTTTCGCACGCCCTTGAGGACGTGATGGAAGAAGATCGGGTGAGCGTCGCGCGCGTTGGAGCCCCAGAGAAAAATGACGTCGGTTTCCTCTGCTTCCTTATATGAGCTCGTGCCGCCACCCGCGCCGAAGACCGTCGCCAGACCGACGACGCTAGGCGCGTGTCACGTCCGATTGCAGCTGTCTACGTTGTTGTTGCCAAACGCGACCCGTGCCAGCTTGCCCGCCAGGAAGTTCACCTCGTTCGTCGCCTTCGAGCAGCTGAAGATTCCGATCGAGTTGGCGCCGCGCGCGTCGAGGTTCCGGCGGAATCCCTGAGCGGCCACGTCGAGCGCTTCGTCCCACGTGGCCTCACGAAGACTGCCGTTCTCTCGCACGAGCGGACGCGTGAGGCGGTCCGTCGGCCCGGGAGCTGGCTTGTTACGAGGCATGTGCCGTCTCCAGGTGATGTCGGAGGATAGAAGACGGAGCGGGACGCAGGCAATACCGGGGACGGCGACGGATACGCACGGGGAACGATGTCGGAACGTGCCCACGTCACACTAGCCGTGTAACCGACGGCACTCGCCCTCTCCCTCTCCTCCCATGACAACACAGAATCTCCGCGCGTTCCGCATCGCGGCAGTCGCCATTCTCCTGGCTGGCTGCAATGACGATCTGACAGCCCCGAACCGATTGAGTCAGGGCGCCGCGCGACGAGCCGCGATGGCTGGCGAGCTGACTGTCGCCGGAACGGTCAAGGAGCAGAATGGCACACCGTTCAACGGCGCCCTTGTCGAGGCGCTTCAGCCCGGAACAACGACAATCGTCGCGAGTGCGACGACCGATGCATCAGGGAGCTATTCGCTGTATGTGATGCCGGGGAGTTACGACTTCCGAGTCACTCCGCCCGCGGGATCGGCGTATCGGGCATCGACGCTAGCCGGCCGCGCGATCAGCGCGAACACGACTCTCGATTTCATCCTCGTCCCAGCGGGCGCGTCTGTCCTGAAAGGTCGTGTCCTCGGTGGAGACGGGGCCGGTGTTCCCAACATCTGGGTCACGCTCGCTCCGGCGAACGGCGGCGCGCAGGTGCAGGTCATGACGGACGCCGAAGGGCGCTACAGCTTCGCGATCAGTCCCGGTGACTACAGGTTCAACCTGAGCGGTGGCGGCGGCAGCGCGGCCGCGCCGGGCTACCTGTACCTGTACGGACAGGACGCGATCACGATCGCCGCGGACCGGGAGCTCGATCTGCCACTGCCGGTCCATCGGATCGACGTGCACGTGCAGGATCCCGGCGGCGTGGCGGTGGAGAATGTCGCGCTCACGTCTGGGGGGGTGTGGACCAGCGATCTCGCGATGGCGGGGATGCACTTCTATGGCCAATCCGAGTATCCGACGTGGATCCAGCCGGCGTTGAAGACGGACGCATCGGGCAACGCGGTCATGTGGCTGTACCCGACGCCGGCGGGAACGAGCTACAGCATCACGGCCACGCCGCCGGCCGGTCTGCCTTTCGGCGTCATCAACGTGCCTAACGTCGTGCTCACCCATCCGGTTACCAAGGCGATCATCCTTCAGTTCGCCCACGCGCCTCCGGTGACGACCGCGAGTCTGTCGCCGGCAGCCGGCGCCAACGGCAAGTGGAGTGGCCCGGTCTCCGTATCGCTCAGCGCGACGGCAGCCGCAGGGTATAGTGTCTCGAAGATCGAGTACAAGCTCGACGGCGCTGCGGCGCGCCCGTACAGCGGCCCGTTCGAGGTGTCGGCGGCGGGCCAGCACACCGTCGAATTCTGGGCGACGGACAACAGCGGCGTGTACGAACTGGCACGCAGTGCGTCGTTCGAGATCGAGGTCATCGCGCGGGACAACACGCCGCCGGTGATCCAGGAGATCGTGTCCGGAACGCTCGGATCGAACGGCTGGTACGTGTCCGACGTCGGCATTCGCTGGTCGGTGACGGACGCCGAGTCCGAGGTGAGCTCGCGCATCGGGTGCGGCGACGCCGCCGTGCGGCAGGATTCCGATGACGCGAGCTTCACCTGCACGGCGACGTCGGCCGGTGGCAGCGCGCACAAGACGATCTCGGTCAAGCGCGACGCGACCGCACCGATCGTGAGCTTCGCGGGGAATGCGGCGGGCTACACCGTGGATCAGCACGTGAAGATCACGTGCTCCGCCAGCGACGCGATGTCCGGCGTCGCGAGTCACAGCTGCGTGAGCCTCGACGTCGATGCGTACGAGCTCGAGCTCGGCGTCGTGAAGCTCACGGCGGACGCGCGCGACCGGGCGGGGAACGTCGGCGCTGCCAGCGCGCAGTTCACCATCGCGGTGACGCACCCGTCGCTGTGCGCGCTCGTCGAACGCTTTGTCTCGAAGCAGGGTGTCGCGCACTCGCTCTGCGTCAAGCTCGAGAATGCCGACGCCGCCTCGAAGCGGGGCCAGGACAACGCTGCGCGCAACCTGATCGACGCGTTCATCAACGAGGTACTGGCGCAGCGAGGCAAGTCGATGACCGAGAAGAACGCGGACGTGTTGATCAAGCTCGCGCGGGCGCTGTAACATGTCGCTAAGATGCAGGCGGCCATGGTTGACGACGGACATGTTCGCCGCGCCCGCGCGCTCGCGCGCGTGCTGGACACCGCAATCGCGATCCCGGGCACGCGCATCCGTATCGGCCTGGACCCCATCCTGGGACTCATTCCGGGTGGGGGAGATCTCGCGAGCGCGGCGCTGTCCGCCTACATCGTTTATGTCGCGATCCAGCGTGGCGCGCCGCGGAGCGTTATCTGGCGGATGCTCGGCAACATCGGCGTCGATACCGTCGGCGGCTCCGTACCGGTCGTCGGCGACCTCTTCGACGTGGCATTCAAGGCGAACGCGAAGAACGCAGACCTGCTCGAGCAATACGCGGCCGCGCCGGCGGCGGTCGCGCGACGCAGCCGATGGCTCGGCGCTCTCGTCGCGACCGCGATTCTGCTGGTGCTCGTCGCGATCGCGGTCGTCGGCTTTCTCGTCGCCCGATTGCTCTGGCGCCTGCTGACCGCTTAGCGCCGCGTCTTCTTCTTCGCTTTTGCGCGCGGCTTCTTCGCCGAGGGGGCGCGCGTCTGCGTGGCGCCGCTGGCGCGCTTCGACTGGTGCAGCGCGAACATCGCGCCGGTCGAATCCTTCGCGACGACGATCGTGTCGCCGCCGGGAACCTCCATCGGCCCCATGACGATGCTGCCGCCCCCACGCTTCACCGCGGCGACCGCCTTGTCGAGATCGTTGACGTTGACGTAGAACGTCCAGTTCGGCGCCATGTCTCCGTGCTCGGGGCGACGATTGAACATGCCGCCGAACATCTTGCCGCCCTTGCCGTACTCGAGGTACTTCCCGCCCGGACCCATGTCCATCTCCTCGATGTTTTCCCAGCCGAAGAGCTGCCTGTAAAAATCAAAGGCGCGCTTCGTGTCCGTCGTCATGAGCTCGTGCCAGGAGAATCGGCCTACGGCGGGCGTGCCGTCCCACCCGGGCGTAGGATTGCCCGACTTGAAGATCGCGACCATCGCGCCCTGCGGATCCTGGATGATCGCGTAGCGCCCGACGTCCGGTATTTCCTCCGGACCGTGCATCACCGTACCGCCAAGGGAGCGCACCTTCTTCGCCGCGCTGTCGACGTCGTCGACGTTCACGTACGCCAGCCAGTGTGGGGGCACGCCCTGCGCCTGCTGCTCCGCGGTGATGGGCGCCATGCCTCCGATCGGCTGGTCCCCCGCCGTCCACATGTCGTACTGGCTATCCCACGGTTGCGTACCCCAACCCGTTACCGAGGAGTAGAACTTCTTCGACGCGGCGGGGTCCGGCGTCATCAGGTCGTACCAGGCGAAGGTGCCGTGCATTGGAGGAGAACGTGAAGGAGGGAAGGAGAGCGGCTGGAAGAAGTACGATGCAAAAAAAACGGCGCTCCACAAGAGCGCCGTGTTCGATGGCAGCGTAACGTTTGCGTCCGTTCAGATACGCGAATCCGTTTCGTCCGAGTCGCGGCGGCGAACGACGGTTTCCTCGACGACCGGGCGCCGATGCACGACGCGCTCGCCACTGCGGTCGGCGTAACGCACGTCCTTGCGGACCCGCGCGAGCTCGTCGGGGGAAAGGCGCACGTCGCGGCCGACGTCATGTTCCTGGAGGTCTCCCGAATCGGCTCGCACGATCCGCCTCGAGCGATCGATCTCGACGACACGGATCGGCACGTACGCATGGCGGTCGGATCCGGCGAGGTCGATGTCGAGCATCACCACTTCACCGGCCTTCGGATCGATGAGGAGCTCGCAGACGGAGCCCAGCACCCTGCCGGATACGGTCTTTACTTCCCAGGACCGGATGTCCGCCTCGCCATCGAGAACGTTCCATCCCCGCATCTGACTGAGAGAAACCAGCCGCGCGCGCTCGCGCGCGTATGGACCAACTCCGGCGGCGTCACGCGACGGCCGCGGGTCCTGCTTTCCCATACACCCTCCCCCTTACCGGCTAATCCCCGAACCTGAGAGGAAGAACCATGCAGCGGCCGCGACGGCAACGGTCGCGGCGATCACCCACACTACGGTGCGTGTTCGGCGCGGCGGTGCGACACGGATCTCGGCCATCGTTCTCCCAGTGTTAGTACGGACTCAGCGCAGGGGTCGTGCCGCGATTGTCGCTCGTTTGTCGCCATCCTTACTGAGGGCGCGACCGCCTTCATATAATGGCCGCTGCATGCGCCGGCTATTGCTCCTGCTGGTGACGGCGATCACGCCGCGGCTCCCCGCCCAAGTCTCGGCATTCCACGAGGCCAAGGCGCGGGAGCTGTTGCGAAGCCGCCTGTCCTGCCTCGGCTGTCACGAACTCGATGGCGACGGCGGGCGCAGTGCGCCGTCGCTGACCACCGTGGCACGCCGCCGCAGCGCCGAATACATCCGTGCCATTATTCGCGATCCACAAGCCGTCCTGCCGGGCGTAGGCATGCCGGCGCCGGGGCTGGATAGCGCGACCCGCGAGCTTCTCGCCGCGTTCCTATCGCGCGGTGCGCGCAGTGGCGCCGTATCGGTGCCTGCCAGCGAGGCTCGTGAGACGCGCGTCCAACCGGCGGCGGCGCTGTACGCGCGCTGGTGCGCCACCTGTCATGGCGCGACCGGGCGTGGCGACGGCCCCAACGCCCGACATCTCCCGGTCCAGCCGGCGGTGCATGCCTCCGCCCAGACGATGCGTCGGCGATCGGACGATGCACTCTTCGACGCGATTTCCGGAGGCGGCCTGGTCATGGGAAAGAGCGCTCGGATGCCCGCGTTTGGAGCGACGCTGAGTCCAGCGGAGATCCGCGCACTGGTTGCCTACATCAGGGCGCTGTGTGCGTGCACCGGACCGCCGTGGTCCCTCGACGGTCGATGACAGCTCTGAGTGGTCGCGTCCTCATATCCGGCGCCGCGCTGATCTTTCTCATCGGAGGCGCCTACGCCATCAGGTGGTACCTGGCGCGAGACGTGGCGTTTCCCGCCCCGCGCGAATTGGCCGGCGCCGCTGCATCGCGCGCTGACTTCGTCGGCGCGGAGGCTTGCGCGAAGTGCCATGCACCGCAGTACGCCGCGTGGAAGCAGTCGACACACGGACGCGCCGGCGCCGCGCCCTCGGCCAGCCAGGTCATCGCGCCCTTCGATGGCAACGCCATCATCTTCGCGAATGCGCGAGTAACGCCGCGCGTGCGGGGCGGTACATATGAATTTGTCGTCGAAGAACGTGACGCCGCGCCGCGCACGCTGCGCGTCGACGGCGTCATCGGGGGCGGACACATATATGCAGGTGGAACGCAGGGCTTCGTCTCGGCGTGGGAGGACGGCACGCTGCGCTTCCTTCCGTTCGAGTGGTCGCGGCAGGCGCGCCGCTGGTTTTGCAACACGAACTCGCGCAGTGGCCGCGGCTGGACACCCATCATTTCGACGATGCGCCTGGCGGAGTGCGGCGACTGGCCTCCCGTGCGCGTCATCGGAGACAACGCGCGCCTCGCCAACTGTCAGAGCTGCCATGCCAGCCAGGCGACGCTCACGCTGGACAGCGCCACCCACAGGTACTCGACGCAGCTGACGTCACTCGCGATCAACTGCGAATCGTGCCACGGCCCGGGACGCCGCCACGTCGAGCTCGCGGAGCGCGGGACGTTCGCGTCGAGCGCCGATATCGGATTCGCGTCGCTGGGAACACTGGACAAGGACGCGTCGTTGCGCGTCTGCTACCAGTGTCACGCGGTCAAGGATCGGCTGCGCGACGGTTTCCTCTCCGGCGAGTCGCTCGCCGCCTACTACTCGCTGAAGTTCCCGCTGCTCGGCGATCGCCCCCTGTCGCCGGACGGGCGCATTCGCACCTTCGCGTACCAGGAGGGACATCAGTACAGCGACTGCTATCTCAACGGCGGCATGACGTGCACGTCGTGTCACGATCCGCACGGCCAGACGTATCGCGCCGTCACCGGCGAAACGCTCGCCGGCCGCTTCGACGACCGCCAGTGCACGTCGTGCCACGCGAGCAAGGCGGCGCGGCCGACGGAGCACACGCATCATCCGGCCCGAGTCGCCTGTACGAGCTGCCACATGCCGTCGCGGCAGGAGCCGGCGACACTCGCCACGGCATCGAACGAACGGAACGCAGAGGTGGTTCCCTACGCGCGCGCCGATCACAGCATCTCCATTCCGCGGCCGGCGCTCGACTCGGCGCTCGGATCGGTGAGCGCATGCAGCGCGTGCCATCAGGCGATGCCTGTGACGCAACAGCAGCGACAGATTCGGGCATGGTGGGGTGAGATCAAGCCGATGCCCAACGGCGTCGCGGCACAAGTCGGTGCTTTGGCGCAGCCGTCCGCGTCGGAGTCGAGCGCGCTGCTCCTGGCCGACACGGCTTCGTCCGCGCGCAACACGTTTGCGCAGTTTGCCGGAGCGAGTCGTTTCCTCGAGACCAGGATCCTTCCGGACGGCGGACTGGACGCCGCGCTCGGCAAGCGGTTGCGGGCATTGGCTGGCTCGCGGGACGTGGACGTGCGCGCCGCGGCGCTCGCCGCGCTGCATCTCGCTTCCGGTTCCGAGCGCGGCACGCGCCGTCTGCTGGCGTCGGCATTGCGCGCCGAGGGCGATCACGATCTGGCCGTGCGGTCGCGTTGGGCACTGGCACTCGGGTACATGGGCGACCAGTTCGCCGCGCGCGGCGATCCTGCTGCCGCGCTCACCGCGTACGGCCGCGCCCTCGATGTGCGGCCGTCGAATGCCGCGCTGCTGATGAGTCGCGCCAACGCGCAGCGCGATGCCGGCGATCTCACCGGGGCGATCGCTTCGTATCGGTCGAGTCTCGCGATCGACCGGTCGAACAGCCTGGCGTGGGTCAATTTCGGCATCGCGCTCGCCACGGCCGGGGATACCGCCGCGGCCGTTATCGCTCTCACGAATGCGGCGACCGTGGACCCATCGGAGCCGTTGGCGTGGTTCAACCTGGGCAACATCGCGTTCGTGCGCGGTAACCTGGCGCGCGCCGACTCACTGTATCGGCGGGCGGCCGCGCTGAATCCGAGTATCGCGCTCGCGCAATTCCAGCTCGCGCGCGTGAGTCTCATGCGGAATGAGCACGCCGCCGCGCTGCTGTATCTGCGCCGGGGACTGGCATTCGACTCGAGCGACGCGTCCGCGCGCCAAACGGCTGCCGAGCTTTCCAGGAGGCTCAATGCCGGGACCGCGAGCCGGTAGGAACCAGCCACACGCCCGGATCCGGTGACCAGTGTTGACAACCCGCGCTTGCCGAGACACATAGACGCGATCACCACTGTTGTCCTGGCGACGGTAACGTGGTCAGGCTGCACGGCCCTCCAAACCCAGGCGGAGGCAACATGTCAATCTCGGTTCGCTGGAGAGTTGCGGTCGCGTTCCTTGTACTACCACTGGTGGCTCTGCTCGCGCCGGTGGTGCAAGCGCAGGAGGCTGCGGGAGTCGGTACCATCGAAGGGACCGTACGCACGCAGGGTACGTCGCGGCCGGTCGAAGGGGCGCTGGTTCATGTGGTCGGCGCCAACATCGACGCAACCACGAACGCCGCTGGCGTCTATCGCATCATCAACGTTCCAGCTCGCACCGTGCAGTTGCGCATCCGGATGCTCGGCTATACGCCGGTCACCAAGAGCGTCACGGTGCAGGCGGGTTCGACGCAGACGGTGGACTTCCTGCTCTCCGCGTCGGCCGTGCAGCTGGAGGCGATCGTCACGACGGGCACCGCCGGCGCGACGGAGGTGAAGCGACTCGGAAACACCGTCGCGACGATCGAGCCGCCGAAGTTCGCGCCGGTCCGCACGGCCTCCGAGCTTCTCCAGGCACGCGAGCCTGGTGTCGTCGGCCTCTCTGCCAGCGGCCTGGTTGGTGAAGCGATGAAGATCCGCATCCGCGGCAACGCATCGCTGACGCAGTCCAATGAGCCGATCGTGTTCGTGGACGGCATCCGCATCAACTCCGGCGGCACAAGCAACGCGAACGCGACGCTGTCGAATCTCGACGCGATCGATCCCAGCACCATCGAGCGGATGGAAATCCTCAAGGGGGCGGCCGCTGCCACCCTCTACGGCACGGAAGCTTCCAACGGCGTGATCCAGATCTTCACCAAGAAGGGGTCCTCTGGACCGCCGAAGTGGGATATCACGCTCGCGCAGGATTTCTCGAGCTACCCGACCAACCGCATCGACGACAACTGGGGCGTTCCGACGCGCCCGGGGCAGCTCGACACACTCAAGAAGCTGTGGGGCCGCAACGATCTGGCCCTCTACACTCCGTTCAGCGAACCGCTGCAGCGAAAGTACTTCGAGACTGGCTCTGCGCAGACGGTGAACATCTCGGTCACCGGCGGAACGCAGAACCTCAACTACCTCGTCTCCGGCAACCACACGGGCGATGACGGGCCATGGGCCGCGCAGAAGCTCGGCGGCCTCGCCAAGGATTTCGTGCGGCGCTCCGGCGGCCGCACCGTCGTCAACTTCTTCATGACCCCACGGGTGCGACTCGGCGCGTCGGCAATGTACACGAACAGCTACGCCAACCGACCGCAGTACGGCAATAACATCTACTCACCCGTCACCCTGCTCGAGTTCTCGAAGCCCGAACTTGGCACTTGCGCCAATTCCGACCCGACGGGCACCGATCCAGACTACGGGATAAAGGCTCCTGGTGTCTGCAAGATCGCCGGCAATCCCACCGGTTCGCCGAACGCATTCGGCACCCCGCGCGAGACCGCCATGAAGCTCGCGGAAATCGGCTCCGACCGCTTCATCTCGACGATGGACGTGTCCTACACGCCGATTCCATCCCTCAGCCTGTCCGGTGTCTTCGGCGTCGATTACCTGAGTCAGACCACAACGAACTTTCAGCCGTTCGGTTACAACCTCGACGGCGTGATTGGCGACGACGTACTCGGCGACAAGTCCATCGACGACGTCAACAACCGGCAGCTCACCCTCGATCTGAAGGCCAACTGGACCCGCGACTTCATGCAGTCGTTCAACTCCGCGTTCCTTGTGGGCGTCCAGGGCTTCATCACGAAGGTGAAATACCCCGGCTCGTTCGGATACGACTTCCCTGGGCCGGGCATCTCCCGGACCGACGCCGCGGGCTTCCAGTTCGCCCACGACGGCATCCTCGAGACGGTGAACGGCGGGTACTTCGCTCAGGAGCAGGTGGCGTACAGGAACTTCCTGTATCTGACCGTTGGCTCGCGCTACGACTACTCGAGCGCGTTCGGAAAGACCGCGGCTGGCGTGCTGTATCCGAAGGCCTCGTTGTCGTTTGTGCCGTCGGACCTCCCCGGCTTCCACCTCCCGGCGGTCTCCTCACTTCGCTTGCGCGCCGCGTATGGGCAGTCCGGACGCCAGCCCTCGGCCTTCGCAAAGTTCACGACGTTCGCCGCGCAAACGGGGCCCGCGGGCGCCGGCCTCCGCCCTGACAATCTTGGCAATCCCGACCTGAAGCCCGAGGTTGCGACCGAGGTCGAAGGCGGCACCGAGATCGGCCTCTTGAACGACCGCATCGGTATCGAGGCCACGTTGTGGAAGCGTCGTGTCAACGACCTGCTTTTCGGCTTGCAGTATCCTCCCTCCGGCGGTTTCACCAACGCGCAGCTTACGAACGTCGGCACGATGGACGCACATGGTACAGAGCTCGGCCTCAGGGGTTTCGTGGTCCAGCGGCCGAGCGTGTCGTTGGAGACGTTCGCCAACATCGCGTTCCTCAAACAGAAAGTCGTGTCGCTGGGCGGGGCTCCGGAGCTCAAGACCGGCGGCTCGTACGCCCGCATTCGTGGGTACATCAAGGAGGGCTACGCTCCGGGCGAGTTCTTCGGCGCCAAGCTGAAGCAGGTGCCGGCCGGCTCCCTTCCGTACGACATCAACAAGGACGGTACGCCGGACACCGAGGCGCAGATGCTTGCGTATCTGTCGCAGCCGCGCGATTACACCGCGCTGTTCAACGGTTCCGTGATCATGACCGAGAACGGGCTGAACTCCGATCTTGGCAAGCCGACGCCGGATTACACCGGATCGTTCGGCGCGAACGTCAACTTCGCCACCAACTGGCGTGTCAGCTCGCTGTTCGAGTACAAGGGCGGCAACTACACCTACTGGTGCCTCATCTGTGGATTCCGCAACGCCTCGCCGCGCGGCACGAACACGAAATTGTTCGCGGAGACGCGCGCGACGCTGATGAATCCGGCCTCTACCGCGCAGCAGCGTCTCGAGGCGGCCAAGGTGTGGGCCAATGACCTCGCCTCACTCACTCCGTATCAGGGGCTGAACGAAGTGTCGGACGGCGATTTCCTCCGCTTCCGCGAGCTGAGCCTCACATGGATGGCGCCGCGACATGTGTCCTCGCGCATCGGCGGGCGCGATCTCTCGGTCACGCTCACCGGCCGCAACCTCCTCCTGTGGACGAAGTACCAGGGCGTCGATCCGGAAGTGATCTACGTCGGTAACGGCGGTCAGGTGGGCAGCGACTACGTCAACGAGAACTTCGTGGAGTCCATCGACGCGTTTGGCTTGCCGCTACCGCGCCGTTATGGGATTTCGGTCCGAATTGGCTACTAACCCGGAGACGACACCATGCGAAACACTGGCACAACGCAACTGCACGGCGTCGCTCGCGGCTTGAAGCGTTCGCTCGTGATGGGAGTCGGCGCCGTGCTCATGGGCGCGTGCAGCTCTCTGCTCGACGTGGACAATCCCAACAACGTGACACCGAGCGCGCTCGACAATCCCACCGCCGCTGGGGCGCTCGTGAGCGGCGCGATCAACCTCAACGCGAACGCCCTCTCGTCGATGATGAATGCCTACAACATCATCTCCGATGAATCGTTCCAGACGGGCTCCCGTGACGATTACCGGTTGCTGGACACCGGTGGACTCGAGATCAACACCAACGAGTACCTGCAGGCATCGTATCTCGTGGCGATGCGGGCGCGCTGGATATCAGAGCAAACCATCCAGCGAGTCGCAAAATTCCGGGCCGACGGAGCGCTCGCCGATCCTCAGCTCCTGGCGCAGGCGTACCTGATGGGCGCGATCATCTACGACGAGATGGCCAACATGTACGACGACGTCGCGATCTCGGACCGCACGGTCGCCGGTCCGAACCTCGGCGAGATGAACATGGTCCAGCTCTACGATTCCGCGCTGAAGTGGCTCGATGCGGGCGCGGCGATCGCAACCGGTGCCAACCACGCGAACATCATCGGCATGCGGGCTCGCGTTCGCTTCGACAGGGCGGTGTGGACGATGTTGAATCCGCCAGGGACGACGCCGGCCAATCCGCTGGTCAGCGTTCCCCAAGCGGTCACCGACGCCGCGCAGGCGGTCACCGAGATGCCCGGAGACTACATCTTCGACCTTACCGTCGACAACACGAACTCCGGTGACGACGCGAGTGGCGGCGTCGGGTTCGAGATGAACTCTCGTGTCGAGCACACGCCGGATACGGCGGCCTTCGTGACGATCGACCTGACCAACAAGAAGCCCAAGGCGATCGTCGCAAAGGACCCGGTCACCGGGCTGGTCGACGCCGCCGCGACCAAGATGATCGGACGCTTCATCTTCGCGAGCGACATCAATCATCCGCCGATGGCGGTCATTTCCAAGCGCGAGATGTATCTCATTCTTGCCGAGGCGGCGCTGGCGGGGGGGAACACGGCAGGCTTCGATACGAACATCAATGCGTTGCGCGCCCTGGACGGCAAGGCGGCCTACAATGGCACGGGTCCAACGCGACTGCAGCTGCTGCAATGGGAGCGTCGCATCAACCTCGTCTTCCAGGGACGCAGACTGAACGACATGTATCGATTTGGTGTCAAGGATCCGCGCTGGCTGTCGACGTCGGTCGCCGTGCGCAAGCCTGGATGCCTTTTGCCGATTCCGCTGATCGAGCGCGACGCGAATAAGGCAATCACCGGCACGCCGGTCTGCCAGTGACCTGACTTCTGGATTGGAAACGAAGAGGGGGCGGCCCGGTCGGGTCGCCCCCTCTTCGCTTCCGAAACCGTCGTCAGGGCGCGGGGATCGGGCGACCTCCGCCGCTCCCGCCGACGAGTCCCGTGGCCTTCGCGATCCCGACGACGACGCCGACGGACACCGCACCGAGCGCGGTCCAGGCGGCGGCCGTTCTCCCACGCGAAAGCTGCTTTCTCCTTATCTCGGCGATGTCTTCACTCGAGAGTCGGATGGACTCCCCGTTCCACGTCGAGGCAAGGTTCTCGCCCCGTCGCCGGACGGCAAGGAGGGAAAGCGTGATTCCCCCGGCGCTATCCGCGTCCGACAGGGTTCCCTCCACGCTCGCAACGTCCTTGCCGATGCGCGGGGCGGCGTTGACCGATCCCTGTAACGTCAGCGTGACCGAAACGGACGCACCTGGTGCCAGCGAGCTGCGCGTCGCCGGCACGTAGCGATAGCAGCCGCTGGCGGCCGAGACGAGAAGGAGCACGATGGGTGCGACAATTCTCAAGTCAGTCTTCCGGAGGCAAAGCTCCACCAAACGTTATCACGCTACTGGTACAACCAGAAGCGAGGGAGCCATGGAGACGCCGCGCCGCGCGACCGCCTGCCTAGTCTCTCAGCGCCACCAGCGGATCCACGCCCGTCGCTCGCCAGGCCGGCAGCAGACACGCCAGCAGCCCTGCAGTTGCCAGCACGGCCACCACGCCGCCGAAGATCACGGGATCCCGCGGCTGCACGTCGAACAGAATCATGCGCAGCAGCTGTGACACCCCCGCGGCGATCGCGAGGCCCAGCGTGAGGCCCACGGCGAGTTGCATCATCCCTTGCCGGAAGATCAGCCGCACGACGTCGCCGCTCTTCGCGCCCAGCGCCATGCGGATGCCGACCTCGCGCGTGCGCCGGCTTACCGAGAAGGCCATGACGGCGTACAAACCGATACCCGCGAGAAACAGCGCAATAAAACCGAAGATCATGAACATCGTGCCAAATACACGAATGAACCACGTGGGGCGCAGAAGGGCTTCCTCCATGGAATACACCCAGTAGATCGGCAGATCGGGATCGAGCGACGCCACGGCGTCGCGTACCTGCTGCGTGATCGACATCGGATTGTCCCCCGGCATCTTCACGGCCATGCTCGCGAACTGCGTCTGCTCCTGCGTGAAAGGCACGAACACCACCTCACCCCACGGCCGCTCGTTGTCGCCGGAATAGACGTTGGGCACGACGCCGACGATCGTGCGGTACGTCAGGGAATCGGGTCCCCCCGCGAACTGAAACCGCCGGCCTATCGGATCGGCCTTCGGGAAGTGCGTCTGCACGAACGCCTCGGTCACGACGGCCACGGGCAACGTCTCCTTGCGGTCAGCCGCCGTGATCAGTCGGCCCTGCCGCGCGTGCAAACCGAACGTCGCGAAGAAGCTCGGCGACACGGTGAGCTCGCGCACGCGCGGACGATCCTGCTCGCGCGCGTACGTCTTGCCCTCGGGAATGATGCGCCGCCCCCACACGTTCACGCCGGGAAGCCCGGACGACACCGATGCGAACTGCGCGCCCGGGATCTGCGCCAGGCGATCGGGCAGTTGTTCCCAGAACCGCTGGATCTTCGCGCTGTCCGACGATCCGACCGGAAAACCGACGCGCGCGGTGAAGATGCCGCGTGTCTCGAAGCCGGGCTCGATGTTGCGCAGCTTCGTCACGCTCTTGGTCATGAGTCCCGCCGCGACCAGCAGGCCGCACGACAGCGCGATCTCGAACACCACGAGCGCGCGGCTCAGCTTGCCGATGTGCAGGCTCGAGGCGCCACGGGATTCGTCCTTGAGGATCTCGTTGATGTCCGCGCGCGAGGACTGCATCGCGGGCAGGAAGCCCGCGAACAGCGCGGCCAGCATGGTCACGCCGACGATGAACAGCAGCACGGGCGGGTGCAGCCGGATGTCGATGAAGAAGGGCGGTTGTGAGTCCGCGATCGCGCGCGTGAACGTCGTGACGCCGAGCTGCGCGATCCCCGCGCCGACCAGTGCGCCGAGCGAGGAGAGGATCAGCGCCTCGGCGAGAAATTGCCGCACGACGCTGAAGCGCGACGCGCCGAGCGCGGTGCGGATGCCGACCTCCTTCGTGCGATGCGCTGCGCGGTCCAGCAGCAGGTTCGCGACGTTGGCGCAGGCGATGAGGAGCACGAACGCGACGGCGCCGAGCATCGTGTAGAGCAGCCGTACGGGCTCGGGACCGATGTACGCTTTCACGAACGGCTCGACCGTCGCGCGCAGATTCTCGTTCGTTTCCTTGTGCGCGGCCTCGATACGCTTCGAGAGCCCCGCGAATTCCGCGTTTGCCGCGTCCATCGACACGCCGGGCCTCAAACGGCCGACGACCTCGAGCTGCCGCCCCTCGCGGCGCTTCGTCGCGAGCGGATCATCCTGAAAGGCGATCCAGATCTTCGCGTTGACGGGGAACAGAAAACCCTCCGGCATCACGCCGACGATCGTGTGCGGTTGTCCGTTTGCGCGGAGCACCTTGCCGAGAATGTTCGGGTCGCCGCCGTAACGCCCCTTCCAGACGGAATATCCGAGCACGGCGACGCGCTCTGCTCCGGGACGATCCTCACCCGCTTGTATCAGCCGGCCGAGCATCGGACGCACCTTCGTCACCGCGAGATCGCCCGCGGTGACCCAGCAGCCGTCGTATCGCTCGGCTTTGTCGTCCCCGGACACGTTGATCGTGCCGCACGTGTGGCCGCCGAACGTCTCGAACGACTTCTGCGTCGCTCCGAACTCCGAGTAGTCCTGGAGCAGCACTCCCTGGCGGTCGTCGGGGCGCGTGGTGTTGTACATCCGCACCACGACGATACGATCGGGATTCTCGAACGGCAGTCCCTTGATCAGCGCGCCGTAGATGATCGACCACATCGTGGCCGTGAGACCGATGCCGAAGCCCAGTGCCAGCGTGGCGACGATCATCAGGCCGGGACTCTTGAGCAGGGTGCGGACGCCGTAGCGTAAATCGCGAAGGATGGACATGCGCGGGACTACGGCCGGGAGCTGAGTCCGGTTTCCTGAGACATGAGGGCTGAGGAAGGAGGGCTGAGGAAGGAGGGCTGAGAAATGAGCGCTGAGAAATGAGGGCTGAGAAATGAGCGCTGAAGGCTTGACCCTGTTACCTCCCTCAACTCTCAGCCCTCAGCCCTCAGCCCTCAGCCCTCAACCCTCAGCTCTCAGCCCTCGGCCCTCGGCGCTCAGCCCTCAGCCCTCAGCACTCACCCCTCCCCAGCGTTATAGTAGTCCCGCCTCAAGGCGGAGCCCGGCCGTGAACGTGATGGACCTGCTCAATTCTGCCCTCGCCGATCGCTATCGCATCGAGCGCCAGATAGGCCAAGGGGGGATGGCCACGGTGTATCTCGCGCGCGACATCCGACACGAACGCCGCGTCGCGCTCAAGGTCCTGAATCCGGAGCTCGGCGCCGTCGTCGGGGTCGAACGGTTTCTCACCGAGATCCGTGTGACGGCGAACCTGCAGCACCCGCATCTGCTCCCCCTGTTCGACAGCGGCCAGGCCGAAGGACAGCTCTACTACGTCATGCCGTACGTCGAGGGCGAGTCGCTGCGGGCGCGCATCCATCGCGAGAAGCAGCTGCCCATCGACGAGGCGCTGCGCATCGCGATGGCCGTCGGCAGTGCGCTCGACTATGCGCACCGGCACGGCGTCATCCACCGCGATCTCAAGCCGGAAAACATTCTCCTGCAGGAAGGCCAGCCGCTCGTCGCGGATTTCGGGATCGCGCTGGCCGTGAGTCTCGCCGGCGGCGCGCGGGTGACGCAGACGGGGATCTCGCTCGGCACGCCGCACTACATGTCACCGGAACAGGCGACGGGCGATCGCCAGATCGACGGCCGCACTGACATCTATTCCCTCGGCGCCGTGCTGTACGAGATGTTGACCGGCGACCCGCCACACACCGGCAGCACGGCGCACGCGATCATCGCGAAGGTGCTCACCGACAAGCCGCGCGCCGTACGTCTCTCGCGCGAGACGGTGCCCCCGCACGTCGAGGCGGCGATCGATTGCGCGCTGTCGAAGCTGCCAGCGGATCGTTTCGCCACCGCGCAGGAATTCGCGGACGCACTGCGTGGGGCACGCCCGGTCACCATCCCGACGGGCTTCAGAACGCCCGCGTCCCCGACCACGGATCCGGCGCTCCGCCGCGCGCGCCGGCGTGCGCAGCTGCGCGCGGAGGCCCCCTGGGGCGTCGCGTTCCTCGCGCTTGTGGCGGCGGGCCTGCTCTGGCTCAAGCCAGAACCGCCGCGCCAGGTGGCGCGCCTGTACTTCACGGTGTCGGACAGCGCGCGCCTTCGCACGCCGCCCGGCGTGACCATCGCGCTCTCGCCCGACGGATCACGGCTCGCGTACACGGGCGGGCCGGACAACGACGGGCAGCTGTTCCTCCGCGACCTGTCGGACCTCGATGCAAAGCCCATCCGCGGCACCGAGCGCGCGTTGAACCCGATTTTCTCGCCGGACGGCCGGAACATCGCCTTCGTGGTCGATGGCAAACTGCGGCGCATCGGTGTCGAGGGGGGTACGTCGATTCTCATCGCCGACTCTGCCGGGGCTGCGAGCTGGGGGGACGGCGACGTCATCGTGTTCGGGCGCGCGAACGGCGTGTTCCGCACGACGTCGAACGGCGAGCCACCCACCCTGATTCATGGCGCTGATACCGCGCGACGCATCGTGCGTGTCGGGTGGCCGCACTTGCTGCCGGGCAGCGCCGCCGCTCTCGTGACGGTCTGGAAGGGAGGTTCGCTCGCCGACGCCAGTATCGCCGCCCTTCGGCTCGCGGATGGCGCGCTGGTCGAATTTGGTGTGCCGGGCGTCAATCCCCGGTATCTCCCGACGGGCCATGTGCTGTTCGGCCGTGCCGACGGTTCTTCCTACGTCATGCCCTTCGACGCGCGGAAGTTGCGCGTTTCCGGCTCACCCGTTCCGATGATCGAAGGTGTCATGGTCAAACCGGGCGGCGCGATGGAGGTCGCGGTCGCGAGTAACGGAACCATGATGTACCGCAGCGGTGCTGCGACGCGCAGACTGGTGGTCGTCGACCGCCGCGGCGTCGAAAGCGCAGCAGTGCCCGAGATTCGTGAATTCATCTTTCCGCGGATTTCACCCGACGGCAAACGCATCGCCGTCGCCATCGGCACGTCGATGCGTGCCGGAACGGGCGCCGACACCTGGGTGTTCGACACGCAGTCGGGCACGCTTACACGTCTGACGCAGACCGGAGGCGAGCGGCCCGAGTGGTCGTCTGACGGGAAGAACGTCCTCTCCATCCGCACCGACAGCGGCATCGCTCTCTCACAGCCATGGGACGCGAGCGGCACGCCGAGTGTCTATACGTCGGTACCGAACGGCCTGATCTTCGAGCTGTCCCTGCCGCGTCACGGGCGCGGCTACCTCGCGGCGCGTGTCCAGCGCCGGGGCATATCCAACGACATCTGGATCGCGCCCGTCGACACACCGCGCGCACTTCGCCCCTTCCTCGCGACGCCGGCACTCGAGCTCATGCCAAGCGTGTCGCCGGATGGGCGCCTCCTCGCATACCTGTCCAACGAGTCCGGAAAGATGGAAGTGTACGTCCGCCCGATGCCCGGTCCGGGCGCCCGCGTTCAGGTGTCCACCGATGGCGGCAGCGAACCGATGTGGTCGCCCAACGGGAAGGAGGTCTTCTACCGCGCAGGCGGAAAGTTCATGTCGGCGCGGCTCACCTGGCACGGCGAGAATGCGACCGTCAGTCGTACCCCGCTGTTCGAGGACACCTTCGCCAGCGGCGCGCCGGCACACCAGGGGTATTCAGTCGCGCCGGACGGCGATCACTTTCTCTTCACGAAATCGACAGCAGGCGACTCAAAAGCGTCATCATCGTGAACTGGTTCGACGAGGTTCGCGAGCGGATGCGTATCGCCAGGCGGCGTTAGCGATACAGCCAGTACGGTTTCGTCCTCGCCTGGAACTCCCGCGCCTCTGCGCGCCATTTCTCGAGCAGGGCGCTGACGCCGCCGCGCTCGATCACGCGTCGCAGCTCGGCGGTCCCCGCAAGGCGTTCCAGCCCGGCGCCGCGCTGCCACTGAAACTCGCGCGGGTGCCGCCGTCGAATGATGCGCATCATGAATACAGCGGCTCCGATCGGCTCCGCGGCGTCGCGATCGGTGACGTGGATACGCACGACGGGAATCGTACTGCCGCCGTGCTTCTCACCGGATGCGACCGGGACGTCGCGCGACTCGAACCGCAGTCCCCTGAGGTGCATCCCGTTCAGCTCGCGCGCGATCGCCGGCGCATCAGTCATCCATAGCGCACCCACCTGCTTGAGCGGCGCATCGGTGCCGCGCCCCTCACTGAGATTCGTCGCCTCGAACAACACGGTGCCCGGATAGAGAAGCTCGGCCTCTTCGTCCCGGATGTTCGGTGACGGATTCACCCATGGAAGTCGCGTGTCCGAGTACCACATCGATCGGCGATAGCCCTGCATGGGAATCACGGTGACGTTCGCCTTCACGCGCCCCGTCCCGACGAGGTAGCGCAGCAACTCTCCCGCTGTGAGGCCATAGCGCAGCGCGACGTCGTACTGGCCCACGAACGAGCGATACCGATTCTCGAGGACGTTGCCGCCAACGACGTCGGCGCGAATCGGGTCGGGCCGGTCGAGGACCACGAACTGCTTGCCGGCCTTCCCCGCGACCTCGGCGGCGAGCGCCATCGTCCACTCGTACGTATACGTGCGCGCGCCGACGTCCTGGATGTCGTACACGAGAACGTCGACGTCCTGCAGCATCTCCGCCGTCGGCACGCGTGTTTCCCCATAGAGCGAGTGGACGGTGAGCTGCGTCGCGCTGTCCACGGCCTGCCCGATCGTGCCGCCGCCGCGGACGACGCCCGCAAACCCATGCTCGGGACCGAAGAGCGCGACGAGACGCACGCCGGGCGCGCCGAACAGGACGTCCACGTTGCGCCGGCCCTGCCGGTCGATGCCCGTGTGATTCGTGATCAGACCGACGCGCTTTCCCTGAAGAACGTGAAGGGAATCCGACAGCAGCACCTCGATGCCGGGGCGCACGTCCTGCCCGAGAACGTGCGCGGCACGCAGCGCACATGCGGCGAGCGCGACAAGGGGAATCCGCATCGTGAAACGATAGTCCGAAGAAAAAAAGCCGGCGCATTCACGCCGGCTTCCGATGAGTCCGCGTCCGAACTACGGGCGCTTCGTGGTCGTTGTCTTGGCCTTGGTCTTTGTCGTGTCGCGAACGCTCGTGGTCGCGCCCGTGCTGGTGCCGATGACGGCGCCGGTCGACGCGCCCGTCGACAGTCCGACGCCGGGGGTCGTCGCGGGTGGCGTCGCCATCGCGCCGGTGGTCGCGCCCGCCGCGGAATCATATGCGGCGTTGTCGCTGCGGCTGCACGCGCCGAGTACTGCCAGCGCCACGCTCGCGGCGACTGTGATCTTGCGAATCATCTCTCCTGCTCCTCTATGAAAGGGGGTTGGCGGCGCGTTTGGCTTGCAATCCGCGTGCTCAGGGAGGGCTGAGTGCTGAGGGCTGAGGGCTGAGAAAGGACGGCTGAAGCGAGGGCGGACGGCGCAGTCAGTTCCTCAGCCCTCAGCCCTCAGCCCTCCCTTCACGACGCGTAATACTCCTGAATACACCGCGCGATCAGCTGCTGCAGCAGACGCGTCTGCGATTCGTTGCCCGGTTGCGTCGAGAGCTGTGGCAGCGAATACCAGATGTCCTTGAGCGCCAGAAGCAGCTGCTCCGCCTGCATGCCCTTGCCGCGCGCGTCCGCCGCGGCGCGAACCAGCAAGCCCTTCAACTCGGCACCATGGTCGCCGGTCTGAACCGATCGCGACAGCGTCGCGCGCAGCTCTGCGATCGTCGCCGGTTCCAGCACCGCTCTCGGAGTGCGATCGAACGCCATCATGGCCAGCGTGCGTCAGTGGTGAAGGATTTCACCGGTCGAGGTCGGCGCGAAAAAAAATAAACCAAGGAGACGGCGTCAAGATTGGCGGGCACATAGGAAAATTTCGTGCTAATGCTGGATCGCGGTGCGACCATTGCGCGTTTGTGCGGTGTGTCACCCGCAATCAGAGACTCGATGTCCACAACGCGATCACCGGGGGCCGGCGACGGGCCCCCCGGGAAACACGTCGTCCTCATCCTGTCCTCGGACGCAGTGGCCGCCGCACTGCTGGGCGCGCTGGTCGAGACCCTTGGATACCTCGTTCGCTTTTACCACCCTCCGGAAGACCCGGATGCCGCACTCAAGCGTGAGCGCCCTTCGGTCGCCATGGTGGACTGCGATGATCCCACGATGATGAAGGACGATCTGTTCGGACACGCACGCATGCGCGGAATCTCCGTCGTGATGTTCGGAACGTCCGACGCGCTTCGGCAGGTCCGCCAGCTCGCGCTCGAGCACGCGCTGGATACGCTCATCATGCCCGCTTCGCTGGACGCGCTCGACGACACGCTCCGCAAGGCCGTCACGGACAACTGCTGACCGTGGAAGCAAGCGGGAGCCGGCGCGCTCCTTCATATATTCCGCGCATGATGCGTGTCCGCTGTGCCGTCGGCGCCCTCGTCTTCGCTGGAACCGCGTGCACGCGCGCGCCCGCGGCGGTCGAGGCGAGAGCCGCCGCCGTGCCCCTCGTCGCCGTGCCGTTACCACCGCCGATCATGGCGCCGCGGTTCGATACCGCACACTGGGTCGATAGCACTCTCGGATCGTTGTCCCTGCGCGAGCGCATCGGCCAGATGGTGATGTTCTGGACCCTCGGCGACTACACGGCCGCCGACGATTCCGTGTTCGACGAAACGGTCGGGTGGGTGGAGCGCGACGGGGTCGGCGGCATCACGATGTCGCTGGGTACGCCGATCGAGGTCGCCGCCAAGCTGAATTTTCTTCAGCAGCGCGCGAAGGTTCCGCTGCTCGTCGCCGCGGATCTCGAGCCGAATCTCATGCGGCTCGAATCGGCCATCTTCCCGCACTATCTGCTGGAGACGGGGGGCGCCACCGCGTTCCCCAGTGCGATGGCGATCGCCGCGACGGGGCGCGACGAGGACGTCTTTGACGCCGCGCGCGTGATCGCGGAGGAAGCCCGGGCGTCCGGGATCCATGTGAACTTCGCCCCCGTCGTTGACGTCAACATCAATCCGAGCAATCCGGTCATCGGCACGCGGTCGTTCGGCGAGGACCCGCAGCGCGTCGCGCGGCTGTCCGCGCTCTTCGTGCGAGGGACGCATGCGGGAGGAGCCGCGGCCACGGCGAAGCATTTCCCCGGACATGGAGATACCGACGTCGATTCACACGTCGGGCTGCCGGTCGTCACCGCGACGATGAGCCGCCTGCAGTCGGTGGAGCTCGTCCCCTTCAAGGCCGCCATCGCAGCCGGCGCGGAGCTCGTCATGTCCGCGCACATCGCGCTCCCCGCGCTGGGCGGCGACTCCGCGACGCCGGCGACGCTGCGCCGCGACGTCATGACGTCGCTGCTGCGCGATTCGCTGCACTTTCGCGGGGTCACGATCACCGATGCCCTGAGCATGCAGGGCGTGGGCAAGGGATACGGGATCGAGGAAGCCGTCGTGCGCGCGATCCAGGCCGGCACGGACATTCTGCTGCGTCCCGCGGACCGCGAGCCGCGCGCGAACGAGGTGGTCCGCGCCATCGATGCGGTCGCTGCCGCCGTGGGGCGCAATGAGATCACGACGGCGCGCATCGATTCCTCGGTCGCGCGCATCCTCCGGCTGAAGGCGCGACTCGGCCTCGCGACGCAGCGGTATGTGTCGCTCGACTCGCTGCGCGTTCGCGTCGGCTCCAAAGCCCACCGCGATCTCGCGCAGAGCATTGCGCAGCGCGCGATCACCCTCGTGCGCGACAGCGGGGGCGTTCTTCCCATCGCCGCGAGTCGCAAGATCGCCGTGGTCACCTACATGCCGGAGACAGAGCTCAAGGCCGGACGCGCGTTCGCGCGCGAGCTTCGCGCGCTGCGACCCGATGCGCGAGTCGTCGCGAAGATCACGCCGGCGTCCGCGACCTCGCAGCTCGATTCCATCGGGCGCGTGCTGCGTGGCGCCGACGTGGTCGTGCTGGCCGCGTACGTCCGCCGCGTCGAGGGGGAGGGCCGCACCACCGTACCCCCGCACGTCGCCGCGTGGATCGATTCGGTGGCATCGGCCCGCGGCACGGTCGTCGTGGCGTTCGGCAATCCGTACGTCATCCGCCAGCTGCCCCGCGCCCGCGCGTACGTGAACACCTACAGTGTGAGCGATCCATCGGAGATCGCCGCCGTCCGGGCGCTCACGGGCGCGCAGCCCTTCACCGGAAAATCGCCGGTATCACTGCCGGGATTCTTCAGGGCGGGTGAGGGATTGGCGCGAGAATGACGATGCGGATCGTCGTGGTGGCGTCTCTCGTTGCCTCGATGGTCCAGGCGCAGCCCGCGGCGACCGCGGCGCCGCGGAAGCCGATCCAGGACAATTCGTTCCTGCTGGAAGAGGCGTACAATCAGGAGCCGGGCGTCGTGCAACACATCAGCAGCCTGCTGTTCGACCGCTCGATCCACACGTGGGTGTACGCGCTCACCGACGAATGGCCGCTGCTGGGACAACGCCACCAGGTCTCGTTCACGATCCCGATACAGAATTCGACGGCGGGGAACACCGTCGCTCTCGGCGACGTCGCGCTGAACTACCGCCTCCAGCTCGTGGGCAGCGGCGAGACGCGTCTCGCGATCACGCCGCGCGTGTCCGTGGTCCTTCCCATCGGCGCGGAAGAGCTGGGTGAGAGCAACCTCGCGTTCCAGGCGGCGCTGGCGTCGAGCTACGTGGCGACACGCGCCCTGGCGCTGCACACGAACGTGGGGATGCAGCGCACCCCCGGGGTCGATCTGGTGCTCGGGGGGAATACCAGCCTGACGGATTTCGTCGTCGGGCAGAGCGCGATCTGGCTCGTACATCCCCGCGTGAATCTGCTCCTCGAGACCGTCCTGACGAACGAAGAGCAGCTGACGGGCGCCGGCGCAGATAAAATTCGCGCGACCGGCATCACCGTGTCGCCAGGCATTCGCTGGTCGCACGACTTTTCCTCGGGGCTCCAGATCGTTCCCGGGCTGGCATTCCCGATCGGCTTTCGCGCGAACGAAGGCCAGCGCGGCGTTCTATTGTATCTGAGCTTCGAGCATCCGATCCCCGGCCTCGCGGATCGAAAACAGAAAAAGCTCATCACGGATTGAACGGATCGGACCGATCTGACGTCTCGGAAGACGCCAACAACCCGCACGCAAACAAGGATTCTCGGGTGATTGAAGCGCGGGTTGTTGCTTTCACCGTGGGACGTGAGATCGGTCCGATCCGTTCGATCTGTGATACGATCTTCTCCTGTAGTTGGATTGTGCTTCTCGCGATCTCCGTGGGATGTGAACGGCGCCCTGCGGACACGTCCTGGCACAGCGAGACGGGCTATCGCTGGCGGTCGCTCGATGTCCCGGCGCGCGGCCGCGCGGGATTCACCGCGATGCCGGCGACGAAGACGGGCATCGCGCATCGCAACGACGTCGCCGACGAGCACGCGCTCGCCAACCGCCAGCTGTTGATCGGCGCGGGTGTGGCGGCGGGCGACGTCGATGGCGACGGGCTTCCCGATCTGTTCTTCGCTTCCGTCGAGCAGCCGGGGGCGCTGTACAAGAATGACGGCGGGTTTCGCTTCACGGACATCACCGCGGCGAGCGGCATCGACACGCGAGGACTGTCGACCACGAGCGCGACGTTCGCCGACGTCAACGGCGATGGAAATCTCGACCTGCTCGCCGGTACGCTCGGCGGCCCGATCAAGCTGTGGATCGGCGACGGGAAGGGGCATTTCGGTGATTCGACGATCGCGAGCGGCCTTCCGTCGGGGTTCGCCGCCACGACGATGACGCTCGCCGACGTGGACGGCGACGGTGACCTCGATCTCTACGTCGGGACCTACAAGACCCGCAACGCGCTGGACGCATATCCGCCCCAGTTGCGGGCGTTCGACCAGGTCGTGAGGAAGGTCGGCGACAGGTACGTCGTGGCCGACGAGTGGAAGAAGGAGTACCGCATCGAGGATCATCCCGAGCTCGGCGGTATCGTGCGGTCGCAGCGGGCGGAGCCGGACCTGTTCCTGCTGAACGACGGCGCGGGACACTTCACGCGCGAGCCGCTGACGTCGCCGCGTTTCACGGACGACGGCGGCAGGCGCCTCGCGGAGGACCCCGACTACTTCACGCTGGCGGCGCGCTTCTATGACGTGAACGGCGACGGCGCGCCGGACCTCTACGTCTGCAACGATTTCGAGGATCCGGATCAATTCTGGCTGAACGACGGCGAGGGAAACTTCCGTCTCGTCGCGCCGCTCGCGCTCCGCGAGTCGAGCAACACCTGCATGTCCGTCGACTTCGCCGACGTCGACCGGGACGGACATACGGATTTCTTCACGGCGGACATGATGGGGGCGACCCTGGCCTCGCGCCAGCGTCAGCTGCCCACGAACACGCCGACGCCCAAGCGCGGCGGGATCGCCCCCGACCGGCAGCAGTGGATGAAGAACATGCTGCAGCGCTCGCGCGGCGACGGCACGTGGGCCTCGATCGGCGATTTCGCCGGCGTGAGCGGGACGGAGTGGACGTGGGGCTCCGCCTTTCTCGACGTGGACCTCGACGGCTACGAGGACCTCATCGCGCTCAACGGACACCGCTGGGACGTGCGCGACGCGGACACCTTCGAGCGCATCCGGAACAGCGTTCCGCGGGTCGCGTGGAACCGCGAGCAGGGAGAGTTCCCGCGCAGCGCGACGCGCAGCTTCGCCTTCAGAAACAATCATGATCTCACCTTCGCCGACAAGAGCACCGAGTGGGGGATCGCCTCGGACGACGCCATCTCGCAGGGCATCGCGCTCGCCGACCTCGACGGCGACGGCGATCTCGACGTCATCGCGACTCGGCTCGACGCGCCGCCGATGCTGTACCGCAACGAGGCGACCGCCGGCCGAGTCGCGGTGCGCCTGGCCGGCGACGCGCGGAATCGCGGCGGCGTCGGCGCAAGCGTGACCGTCCGCGCGGCGTCGCTGCCGCCTCAAACGCGACAGATCACCGCCGGCGGCTACTACCTGTCGGGCAGCGACGCGCAGCTCACCTTCGCGACCGCCGCCGACACGACACTGACGATCGAGGTCCGCTGGCCGGACGGCAGCATCAGCACGGTCGCGAACGCGCGTCCAAATCGACTCTACGAGATCCAACAATCAGGCGCGCGCGGCGTCCCGGACGCCGAGAACAGCGGCGCAGCCGCGCACCCGCGCGCGAAGCGCGCGGGGCCGAGAACGGTGATCGCGGAGCCGAGACCCATGTTCGAAGACGCGACCAAACTGCTCGCCGGCCACCTGCACGTCGATTCCGTCTACGACGATTTCCGCCGCCAGCCGCTGCTGCCGAACCGATTCAGCCAACTGGGCCCCGGAGTCGCCTGGACGGACGTCGACGGCGACGGGAGATCGGATCTCGTCGTGGGCACGGGACGCGGCGGAAGACTCGGTGTCCTCCGCAACACGGGACAGCGGTTCATTCCGATGGCGATCGGGCCGCCAGCCGCCGGCGACCTCACGACGATCATCCCGCTCCCTGACGGGGGCGGACGCGGTGGCGTTCAGATATTCGCCGGTCAATCGAACTACGAAGCCAATTCGCTGGCCGACGGCGCGCTGATTCCACGCGTCGTTGCCTTCGACCCGCGGCGCGCCGCCGCCTCGCCCGCGCAGATCGTCCCGGGCGATACGGCGAGCATCGGTCCGCTCGCGGTCGCCGATGTCAATGGCGACGGCCGTCTCGATCTCTTCGTGGGTGCGCGAGTGGTCCCGGGCGCCTGGCCCGTCTCGGCGCCGTCGCGACTCTATCTCCGCGCCGCGGACGGCCGCTGGGTGCTCGATACGGTCAACGCGCGCACGCTGGCCGCGCTCGGCCTCGTATCCGCGGCACTGTTCAGCGATCTCGATGGCGACGGCCGTCCCGAGCTCGTGACGACGTCCGAGTGGGGACCGGTGCGGGTGTTCCGGAACGACAACGGGCGATTCGCAGACGTGACTCGCGCCTGGGGCATGTCCGATCGCACGAGCCGGTGGAATGGTCTCTCCGCCGGCGACTTCGACGGCGACGGACGCATGGACCTCGTCGTGACGAGTTGGGGGCGCAACACGCCCTGGCAGGCGACGCCCAACCGCCCCTACGTGCTGTTCGTCGGCGATTTCGGCGGGCCGACGCCCGGTCTCGTCTTCGCGCGCCAGGATTCCGCGACGGGGAAGGAGATGCCGCTCGAGTCCTTCGAGCGCATCGCGCTTGCGGTGCCGTCGGCGCGCCGCCGCATCGCGACCTTCGCGGATTACGCCCGGGCATCGGCCGACGACGTGCTCGGCGACACGCGGCGGGGCGCCGTGCGCATCGGTGCGACGACCTTCGACCATCTCGTTCTGTTGAACCGTGGCAACCGCTTCGAGGCGCGGCCACTCCCCGGGGTCGCACAGCTGGCGCCCGCCTTCGCGCCGGTCGTCGCCGACTTCGACGGTGACGGGAAAGAGGACCTGTTCCTCGCGCAGAATTTCTCGCCGACGTCGATCGAGACGCCGCGCTTCGACGCGGGCGCGGGACTGCTGCTGCTCGGTGACGGCGCCGGCGGATTTCGCCCGCTCCCGATCGCGGAGTCGGGGATTCGCGTCTATGGCGATCAGCGTGGCGCCGCGGCGGCCGACTACGATGGCGACGGCCGAGTGGACCTGGCGGTTTCGCAGAATGGGGCTGAGACGACGCTGTGGCACAACGCGCGCGGCGCGCCGGGCATCCGCGTGCGCCTCGACGCCGGAGCCGACAACCCGTTCGGCATCGGCGCGCAGCTTCGCGCCGGCAACGGTCCCGTCCGCGAGGTCCGCGCGGGGAGCGCGTACTGGTCGATGGACGATCCGGTGACCGTGCTCGCGACGCCGACCAACGCGCTCGAGCTCTGGGTCAGGTGGCCCGGGGGCGCCGAGCAACGCGTCCCACTGCGGCAGGGGCAGCGCGACGTGCGCGTGAGTCGCGCCGCGCCGGCGACGCCGGCGGCGCGGGCGGCGCCCTAGCCTAGTCCTTCTTGCTCTGCTTTCGCGTAGGTCCGGAGCGCGTCCAGATCACGATCACGCCGCACATCGAGTTGCTCCCGGCGAACTCCCCAGGTACATCCGCGGGCCCGGTATAGACCTCGAGTCCGATGATGTCGCGAATCGGCGTCGTCGGGCCGAACCAGTTGTCGATGCGTCCGTCGATAACGTACTCAGGGTCGCAGTTGACCGGGGAACGCACCATATGGATGCGGCATCCCGATCCGGCGGGCGTCGTCTTGCTGCAGTCGACGTTTACGCCGCGCATCGGAAACACCACGTCCTGAAGCGTGTAGGCCCCGCTCTTCACGAGCTCGAACTCGTCGCGGTACTGGCCGCGCCCGTTACGGCGGCGGCGCTCGAAGTCGACCATGCGGAAGTTGCGGATCGGCGCGTCCGCCGTGACCGCGACCATCGGAAGCTGCTGCGTAGCTCTCCCCGCCGCGCTCGAATCGAGGAGCACCGGACGCACCAGCTCTTCGCCGTCGCGCAGCTCCACATAGATGGTCAACGCGGGGAACTGGGGCGCTCGGATAAGCAATCCGGACACACCGACCGGGAGTTCGGCGAAAACGTATTGGCCGGCCGAGTCCGTAAAGACCGAGCGGCTGTCCGACAGGAGAATGATCTCCGCCTTGGCGAGCGCGTTGCCCGTGGAACGATCTGTCACGCGGCCACTTACGCGGGGAGCGTGGGGGGCGCGCTGCGCCGGGACGCCTTCCGCGAAGACCATCAAGGCGACCACGACAGGGAGTACGGCGGCAACTCCGCGAAGAAGCATGCGCTCACTGTACAACACCTGGCTCCCCTCCGGACGTCACCCGTCCACTCATTATAGCCTCCCGTCACATTCACCCGACGTCAAGGTGACGCCGGAGCGGCATGCAGGGTTGCTAGTGGTGATGGCGGTGATATGCACTACTTGACCGCCAGTGACGTAAGTCTCATAATTGCCCGGCTTTCGGCAATTCCGGCTGCTCCGGAACGATGCCGATTTCGGACGATTCTTCGATTCCGAATACACACTGGCGCCGCCGCCAGCCCCAGCTCTCCCACCGGCAGTAGTTCGCCGCGTCGTTCGTTTGCGTACCCAGCAGCTTCATCCCTTTTACGCGTAGCGAGGTCCGTCACCATGGGTGGTAATTCCCTCCCGTATCGCAGGTTAGTTACGACACTGGCGACTGTGTTCGCGGTTGCGCTCTTCGCGGGCACCGCGCAGGCACAGAACGCCGTGTTCACAGGCAAGGTCACCTCCGCCGCCGGCCAGCCGCTGGGCGGCGCCAGCGTTGGCATTCCGGCGCTCGGCGTTGGCGGAATCGCCGACGCGAACGGCAATTACACGTTCACCGTCGACGTCGCGGGCCGCACGGGCCGCAACGTCAACGTGGTCGCCCGCTACATCGGCTACAAGCCGAAGCAGCTGCCGATCACGCTCGCGGCCGGTCGTGTCCAGCATGACTTCGCCCTCGACAAGGACATCCTCAACCTCGAGGAAGTCGTCGTGACCGGCACGAGCGAGGCGGTCTCGCAGAAGAAGACTGCATTCAGCGTCGGCGTCGTCGACAACACGCAGATCAAGGAAGCGCCGGGGACGAACCCGATCGCTTCCCTCGAGGGAAAGATCCCGGGCGCGAACGTGCTGTCACAGACCGGACAGCCCGGCGGTGAGCCTTCGATCCGCCTGCGCTCCGCGACGACCATCACCGGTCGCACGGATCCGCTGATCATCATCGACGGCGTGATTTCGAACCTCGGCCTCGCGGACGTGAACTCGGAAGACATCGAGCGCATCGAGGTCATCAAGGGCGCGGCCGCCAGCTCGCTCTACGGCTCGAACGCCGCGAACGGCGTCATCCAGATCTTCACCAAGCGCGGTTCGAACCTCGCGGAAGGCCAGACGATCTTCACCGTCCGCAACGAATACGGGCAGAACGATCTGCCGCGCATCGTGCCGGGCAACATGCACCACAACTATCAGCTGAACGCGGACGGCAGCTACAAGCTGAACGCGAACGGCGATCGCCAGGACGAGCCCGACCGAATCGCGGACAATCCGTATCCGCGCGTCTTCGACCAGTTCGGCAAGATCTTCAAGGGCGGCGACTTCCTGACGAATTACATCTCCGTTGGCCAGCGCCGCGGTACGACGAACTACAACGGCTCCTTCCAGAACACGCACGAATCGGGCGTCATCAAGCAGCTCAACGGATTCCAGCGCGAGAACTTCCGGCTCAACATCGACCAGGCGCTCACGGAGAACGTCGACCTCGGCATGGGCGCGTTCTACGGCCGCTCGCACGCCGACCAGGGCGAGACGTCGTTCCCGTGGTTCGGTCTTCGCTTCCTCGAGCCGGATGTCCGGATCGATTCGACGGAGGCGAACGGTGACTACGTCGCGGCGATCAACCGTCCGCCGCTCTCCGGCAACGTCGTGAATCCGTTGTACCGGAACCAGCAGCACAAGGAAACCAACGCGCGCGATCGCTTCACCGGCACGTTCCGCGCGCAATACCGGCCGCTGACCTGGCTGACCGGCGAGGGCAACGTCGGTTACGACGTGGCCGCGCAGCAGTACCGCTCGTTCTTCCCGCTCGGATACACGAGCTCCAGCGGCACCGTGAGCAAGGGCTCACTGACGCAGCAGTCGGACAACAACCGGTCCTACAACATCAACCTGCAGTTGACCGGCGTACGCGAGTTCATGGACGTCGTGCGCAACACGACCAAGATCGCGTACGTGTACGAGGACCAGACGAACCAGTCTGTCGGCGTCTTCGCTCCGGCGTTGACGGTGCCGAAGGTGCCGGAGTTCGCCTCCGCGGCCCAGGATCCGAACAACCCGATCCAGCCGTCATCCCTCACGCAGCAGATTCGCGCGAAGAACGCGTTCCTCGTCACCACGTTCGACATCAAGGACCGCTACATCCTCGACGGTCTCGTTCGTCAGGACCAGTCGTCACTCTTCGGCTCGGACGAACGGACGGCCATCTATCATCGCGTGTCGGGCGCCTATCGCGTGAGCGAGGATTTCTCGCTTCCGGGCGTCGACGAGTTCAAGCTGCGCGTCTCACACGGCACCGCCGGGCTGCGCCCGCAGTTCGATGCGCAGTACGAGGTGTTCTCGGTCGTCAACGGCCAGCCGCAGAAGGTCACGCTCGGCAACAGGAACCTGAGGCCGGCGTATTCCGCTGAGACCGAGTATGGCTTCAACCTGAACTTCCTGCAGAACTACACCCTCGAGTACAGCTACTCGAAGCGCAGAACCACCGATCAGATCATGCTCACGCCGCTGTCGTCGGCGACGGGCTATCAGAACCAGTGGCGCAACGCGGGCACGATCGACGGCTTCTCGCACGAGGTGGCGCTCGGCGCCGTGCTGCTCAGCAAGGCGGATTACTTCTGGCGCGTGAACCTCACGGGCGACCGCGCGCGAGCCAAGGTCACCGGCCTGCAGGTGCCCGCCTTCTTCATCGGTCCGGACCAGAACACGCGCATGTTCCACATCGGCGTCGGCGAGCAGCTGGGAACGCTGTATGGCGTCCGCTGGATCCGGACGCAGAAACAGCTCGACGAGACGATCCGCGCAGGCAGGTTGTCGGGCACGGCGGCGGACTACAAGCAGAACGAGGAGGGATTCTTCGTTCGTGCCACCGATTACCACACGGTCAACGAGGCCCCACTCAAGTCGTGGCAGTGCACCAACGCGGCATGCACCACGTCCTCGCAGACGCAGATCATCGGTGACGTGAACCCCGACTTCAACATGGGCCTGTCGACGAATGCCCAGTGGAAGCAGTTCTCGGTCAACGGAGTGCTGAACTGGGTCAAGGGCGGCAACATCTACAACATGACGCGCCAGTGGCCCTTCAACGAGCTGCGTGATGTCGTCATCGACCAGAGCGGCAAGCCGGACGCAGGGGCGTGCCCGGCGCTCACGGTGGACCCACAGTGCCCGTACAAGACCGGCAAGAAGTCGACGACGTATTACAGCACGTTCTACGACGGCATCAACCCGAACGACTTCTTCGTCGAGAACGGGACATACCTGCGACTGCGCGAGCTTGCGGTCACGTGGAATCTGCCGGCGAAGTGGGTCAGCAACATGCGGGTGGGCAACTTCCACGCGGCTCGCCTGGGTATTGTCGGCCGTAACCTGTGGACGAACACCGATTACTCTGGCTACAACCCGGACGTGAGCGGCGTCGTCGGCAACGTGCCGGGCGTGACGGGCGAGACCGCGACGGGCAATCCCTTCGTGTATCGCGTCGACTACTTCACCTATCCGGCATTCCGTACCTTCACGGCGATGCTCGAGCTGAGCTTCTGACCGCAGTCATTTTAAGGAGACCGAATTGATGATTTTCAGACGATACGTTCGGGGTATGGCCGCGGTGGGCGCGCTCGCGATCGCCGCGTGCAATTCCCTCGACATCGAAAACCCCAATAACCCGGACAACAAGAAGATCCTGTCCGACCCGAACGCGGTGGAGGCGGTCGGTGCGGGTGCGCTGCGGGTGTTCGCCAACGCGTGGAGCACGAACCGCGGCGCCGGGCCGCTGACCACGATGGCGCGGACGTTTTCCGCCTCCTGGAACAACGACCACATGCGCTTTTACTCGAGCGTGGACAATCCGGGCGATCCAAATACAACCGGGTACACGCCGACGGCCAGCTGGTACCGCCAGAATGAAGGCTACTGGGCCAACGATGCCGCGCGGCCGGAGCGCATCGAGATCGAGTCGTTCTGGGATTTCAGCGAGGACGAATGCTGCGTCGGGAACACTTGGCCGGGCGTGTATGCGGGCCTGTCGTCAGCGAACGACATCCTGCGCGCGATTCGGACCGGAGGTCTCGAGGTGCGTAATCCCGAGGACACGAAGCGCCTCGAGATCATCACCCAGCTTGGCCGCGGCCTCGCGCTCATGACCATCGCCCTGAACTACGACAAGGGCTACGTCATCGACGAGAAGCTCGACGCGACGCAGCCGGGTGCGTTCGATACGCTCACCTACAGGACGCGCAAGGTGATGCGCGACGCGGCCATCGCGTCGTTCCAGGAGGTCATCGACTCCGCGACCAAGTACAACGACTTCGCAACGGAAGCCCCGTGGATGAACGGGCGCTCGTACACCGCGAACCAGATCCGGCGCCTCGCGTCGTCGCTCATCGCGATTACGTATGCGTACTACCCGCGCGACGCAGCAGAGGCGACGTCCGAAGTAAACTGGGGCACGGTCGCGACGTACGCGGCGAACGGCATGTCCGCGGCAGGAGCGACACCATTCGATTTCATGGCGGTCGGCGACGGTTGCGCAACGTGGTGCCCTGACCACCTCGTGTGGTTCGACGAGGTTGGCTCGGGACGCGTCAACACGCGCGTCGCGCGGCTGCTCGATCCGGCAACGCAGACCGATCCCTGGCCGCTGGCCGGCAACCCGCAGCCCAATTCGCTCGACAAGCGTCTCGGCAACGGAACCTTCGGTGACGGCACGCTTGGCGGCGGCTCGACGACGGTGAAGAAGGACGCCGGCGGCGGAACCGACTTCGCATGGGCACCCCGCGCGATCTTCCGGCCGGCTCGTGGCGCGTATCACCAGTCGAACATCGCCCTCATTCGCTACGACGAGACGAAGGTCGAGGGCAGCGACGGCATCGTGACCGGCCGTGGTCCATGGCCGCTGTTCACGGCGACGCAGAGTGACCTGGTGTGGGCCGAAGCGCTGCTGCGGCGCAACGCGGCCGGCGACGCCGCGCTGGCGGCGACGCTGATCAACAAAACCCGCGTCACCCGCGGCGGCCTGCCTCCGGCGACGATCGCCGACGGTGTGGGCCTTGTGACCGACGGTCCGTGCATGTCGACGGGTGTGACGTCACTCAACGGCTCGCCGTGCTCGCTGTGGGCGAAGCTGCTGTACGAGAACGAGGTCGAGCTGCTCGGCGTCGGCCCTGCGCCGTACTACGTGCAGCGCCGTCTGCCCTTCATCTCGACATGCGGCAACACCGCGCCGTGCCCCGGCCGTCACGTGGCGGGCCTGCTCGCCGGTACGCCGCGTGAGATGCCGGTTCCGGTCAAGGAGCTCGACATCAAGGGTGAGGCGGCGTACACGTGGGGCGGCCTCGGACAGCCGGCGAAGTCCGCGCCGTAATCACCTCGATGGAACGAAAAGCCCCGGCGACCTCGCGGTCGCCGGGGTTTTTCTTTTGAGCGGGTCGGGGGTGATCCTGCGCGTTATTCCTGGATTCTCACGGGGGACACGATGACCCGAGCAATTCCGATCGCGATTCTTCTGGCCGCGATAGGCCAGATTCTCACGCCGCCGAGCGCAGCCGCGCAGGAATGCAGGCGCTCGGGCGCCCGAGCGTTCGGCCAGTGGACCGCGGGACTCGGCGGCGCATGGGCGGGTGGCATGGCGGGCTTCAAGCTGTTCGACGACCCATATGGCCCCGACCGTAGGGTGAAGGGCGACGAAGGCTACACGCCCAACGCAAACACGGCATTCGCCATCGGGTCGTGGCTCGCTTCCGCCGGCGCTGTCTACCTCTCGGGCAACTCGCCGGGACGCTGCGGCTCGTTCGCGAGAACGCTGGCTGGCAGCTTCATCGTGACGATCCCGCTGCTCGCGGGACGGGAGGAGCCATTTCTTCCACTCCTTGGAATCGTCTTCGCCGCGCCAGTGCAGTCGTTAGGCGCCACGCTCATGTACCCGGTGCGGCGCCGGTGACCTTCGCTACTTGCCGACGGAGTTGTCGCGGATCGATTCGTTGATCAACGACTCCAGGATCCCCGATGAGCCGCACGGGATGCGATCGGCGTTGCCGCCGGATACGTCCTGCCCGAAGGCAATGAGCGTCGTCTGCAGCAGCGTTCCGCCGCCCGCATGGGCGCCGATAGTCGTGACGAGCGTCATGTAGATGCGGTAGTAATCGGCCTTCCGGCCGGTCGCGCCGACGCCGCAGTCGACGACCTCCGCCATGCGTAGCGGGCCGACGCTGCGCGTCTTCCAGAAATCCTTGTTGCCGATCTGGTGCGCCGTCGGATTCTCGTGCGTGACGGGGATCGACAACGCCTCGTAGACGCGCTTCGCTACTCGCCACGCGGCGACCGGCGACGCCTTGATGGTCATCGATTGCGACCGCGCGCGCTGGCCCAGTACGATCCCTCGTTCGTCGGCCAGAATCACAGGCGCCGCGGACGCCTCCGCGGCTGTCTCGACCGTCGCCGCCGGACGCGCGCACCCGCCGGCCGGGAGAGCGGCCAGAACGAACATCACCGACTTGGCGACTGGGCGCATCTGATTCCGGAAGATACGCGCCCCGGCGGGCGCAGTACTACCGCTCGCGGATGCGCACGCCTCCGTTCGTCGTCGTCGCGCGGACGCGTGGGCCGCCGTTGCCAAGCTTCGTCGTGATGCGGCGTCCGATCGATCCCTGCACGGTGATCGGGAAGTCGATGTTCGTCTCGCCATTCCCGCGTGCTTGACCTAACGGCTTGGAAAGAGGGGATTTGACGGTTACACATCAATTAGCGTTCATTAATAATCCTATAAAGTAGACAAAGGGCACATCTTGTTTGGTATAGTTCCTGCGGCCCGACTAGTCGCGGCGAGTGTCAATTTTAGTACATGCGGACGTCGATGAAGGCTCCGCCGACTGTTTGGCGCTCGCTCACACATCGGAGGACGGTATGAAGCGGCTGTTGGTGCGCGCAGGGATCGTGGTCGTGCTCGGATCCGCGGCGATTTTAACGACCCCAAAAGAGGGCAGGGCGGATTCTTGCATCCTCTGTTTGTCACCGGGCGAATCGTGTAGCTATCACCCCTCCGCGAACTGCATGCTGCAGTGTCAATCTCACGGCGTGACATGTGTCGCAGCCCCATACAGTAACGGAGATTGCGGCGACATGTCGCCGGGTGAGCTGCTTTGCGGCTACACCTAATGGAAGACGCCGCGCTCACTTGACGTGAGCGCGGCGTGGTTCTCTCGTCCGAACCAGTGATGATCCGGACCTAACCATCATCACCTGCCCTTTGATTTGGGAGACTACATGCCGCAACGCATCGAACGCCTGTTGTCCTTCGCGTTGACTGTGGCCGCGGTCATCATAGCCGGTGTACTCGTCCACCGCGAGTTCTTTGCCAAGCAGCGAAGCTCCGCCGCGGTGACGGCTCGAAAGCCACCTGAGTTTGTGCCGTATTGGCGCCAATTCCTTTCGGATGGCATCGTCATTGGAGATTCTGGTGCGCCAATCAACATTGTTGAATTCATGGATTTCGAATGCCCGTTCTGCAAGTCATTCGACGCGACGACGCGCACGTTTAGAAATCGATATGGACGGCAAATTGCCGTTACACTAGTCCATTTCCCCTTGCCGAATCACCGGTTCGCCGTCCCGGCGGCGAGGGCCGCTGAATGCGCCGCCGCGCAGGGACGCTTCGATGCCTTCGTGAATGCGATTTACGACAAGCAGGATTCTCTGGGCTTGAAATCGTGGACGTCGTACGCACGCGATGCGTTGGTCAGTGATACGACTCTTTTCGCGGACTGCACACGCGAGATTACGCCGATCTCGCGCGTGGAGCGCGGACTGCCTTTGGCGAGGAAGATCGAAGCCCAAGGAACACCAACGATCATCGTCAATGGCTGGCGGTTCTATAGCCCCCCAGACAGCACCGAGTTAGACCGCGTGATTACTTCGATTCTCGCTGGACGCGCGCCATTTGCTACGCATAGGTCTTAGTCCGCCAATGGGCGTGCGGCCTAATCGAATCAACCGCTACGAGCACTCTCCGTATCCGCCGATGGGGGGGCGGCCATTCTTCGGTCAGACGATCCCGTATCGATTCGATGATGGCCAATTCAAACGCACATGCATCGGCCAGATGAACATGCGATCGGCGTTCCCGCCGCCCGCCCGTGAAATCCCAGGCGACGCGATGAGCATCGGATTTTCCTCCGCCCCCCGAGCCGGGCGTCACTTTGTGACTACGCGACGGAGAGGGTCATTTGTGCCGTCGGCGGCACGTTGACGCTGCCCCATTGCACCGCTCACGCAAACCGATACCAAGACGTCGAAACCTCGCTCGCGGATCGCACGTCTTCATTCGTCGTCATCGGAGCTAGTGCACATTTGCCTCGCAGCAAGAATCTGACGATACGCTCTACATCGCTTGTGCAAATCGACGTCAGATCTGTCGAGTCATTCACAATTGCTAACAAGCTTGCATGATAGACGCAGCTGAGGCCATGTGGTGCACGCTACTTCAGTACGAAAAACGGCCAGATAATCAGCACGCCGCAACGGCGCACGGATTCAGGATGGAGGCAGGAGCTGGGCCAATGTGTGGGTAGATGGAGTTGTTCTTGCGTGCGAAAGGGTATCTGACAGTTGCACCCCAACAACCATTGCTAACTAGTGAGAGAATGCTGAGGTCACCCAAGCCGCGACACTCGCCGATGCTGGCACAGCTTGCTTTATGCGGCCTAGACTGCGTCGTGCCACCAGATCTATCCTGAGGAGTCAATGGGTCACTCACATCACTTCTTTGCGAGCGTTGCGCTCATCGTTATCGCGGGCTGTTCGCCGCCGTCGGACCAGGTGGCACCGCGTCGCGATCGCGTGCCCGGAACCGTCGCGAGCGCTGTCGCGCCGACAACCTTGCGCGTGAGAGGACGTTCCATACGCGATCAGTTCCGCCAACTTGCCCATGAGGCGCCAGGTTTCGCCGGAATCTTCTTCGATCAGGATGGTCAGTTGACCGTATCCGTTGCCACTGAGGATTTTTCGTCCGCGTCAATGGATCGCGTACTGTCATGGGCGCGGCAATTCTCAGTATCTGTTGCAGGCAAGAGCAACCCGAAGATTCGCCGCGTGCCCTATGACTACGCAGCGCTGGCAGATGCGTTCGATCGCGCCCTCGGCGCTGCCCAGGCAGATGACAATGTGGGCAGCGCACGAATCGACGAAACGCGCGGCCGCATCGTGTTCGGAGTCAAATCTGTCCGCCAGGCCGCTCCGATGCTTGCGCGATTATCGGCAGCCGGAGTCCCGGCGGATATGATCGGGTTCGAAGCGTACGAACATGGTTCGACCCTCACGACGCTGAATCAGCCCCGCAGCCCGCGCATTGGTGGTTTGCAAATCAAAGAACACAATGGCGCGCTATGCACCTTGGGCTTCAACATGATGAAATGGGAGACGGGCACAGATCCGTCGTCGTCGCCGAAATACTTCATCACGTCCGGGCACTGCAGCGGTACTTGGGGCACGCATCAGGCCTGGCCATACTATCAGGCAACCGACGACCGTATTGGCGAAGAGCATGAAACCGTTCCGCTACGACGTAATGACCCATCCTGTCCCGACGGCACAGCACTACCGTGCACCGATGCGGACGTCCTCGTTGTCGCGTACGACTCCGGCATCCCCGTAACATATGGTAATGTCGCGAACGTGGATGCATCCAAGACCATTATAGGGCTGTACAACGTTCAGGGCACGGTCAGCGGTGCCCTCACCGGCCAGACCGTCACGATGGTCGGGATGATGTCCGGTAAGCGTACGGGCGTGGTGCAGGCCAGCTGCACAAACCAGAAGTTGTTCGATCAGCAAATTAACAGTGACGTCTGGTTCCTCTGTACACAACGCGTCGGCGTTTCTTCACAGGGCGGAGACAGCGGTGGCCCCGTGTTCATTCCTTTTGCAAGCGGAAATCCGTACACTCCCAGCATCGTAGGTATCGTTAGCGGGGGTGCCGGTGGACTGACATGGATCACCGCGATCGACCAGATCGACGGATTCCTGAACTATGCGTATTTCTATCAATAGCGCGTGGCGGCGACGTCAGCGCGGCCATGTCGCTTCGCTATGGGCCATCGTCGTCATGACTACGATCGCGTGCAACACGGCGACTGCTCCTAGACAGATGATGATCGTGCGAATCGAGCCGGTGAAGACGCTATACGCTCGCGGCGATACTGTGATACTGACCTTACGTAACGTGGGAAGTGCGGGTGCCGCCTTCAGCGTCTGCGGGTCCAAGCTGCAGCGGCTGTCGTACGGCCGCTGGATCGATGTCGACACGCCCGAGAGGCCGTGTACTCTCAGCATTCAAAGCTTGCCGATCGGCGCGACTGCCGACGGAACGGCCGGGGTGCTGCCTCTCGACCTTGGCGCGGGAACGTACCGATACGAAGTCGCCCTGTTGCGCACGGAGACGATGGAGCTGCTTGCTGAATCAATGCGGGCGTCGGCTGCGTTTATAGTGAAGCCGTAAACGCGTCATCACCACCAGGGAGATTGTTCGAGTTATTAGCAATACGGTGGTGCAATAGCACGTGAAATCGCCGGTAGCAACTATAGCCCACCGCTAAGCCGACTCTCACAGCACGACGAACGTGCGGATTGCTCGGATGCCGGGAATTGCGCTACGCGTTTCAGTCGTCTGCTTTCCGGCCCATTGCACCGACGCCCCAGTCCACGACCTCCGATATACGCAACGGACTGACGGTGCGCGTCTTCTGAGAAGTTGCCGATCTGGTGTCCCGTCGGATTCTCGTATGTGAGGGGATCGAGAACGCCTCGTAGGCGCGTTTGGCATTGCGCGCCGCCACCGGCGACGCCTTGATGATCATCGACTGCACCGTGCGAGCTGCCCGAATGCGATGCCGCGTTCGTCGGCCAGGATCACAGGCGCGGCAGCCTCGCTCGCCGTGTCGACCGACAGGGGGGCCGTGCGCATGCGCCGACAGCGAGACCACTCACGAGCGACGCGATTCTGGTCCCGATCAGTCGAACCTGCCCGGAAAGATCGGAACCGCGCAACCGGGACGGCGATCAACCTGATCAATCCCGTGCCCCGGCACGCCTACCGCTCGCGGATGCGCACGCCTCCGTTCGTCGTCGTCGCGCGGACGCGTGGGCCGCCGTTGCCAAGCTTCGTCGTGATGCGGCGTCCGATCGATCCCTGCACGGTGATCGGGAAGTCGATGTTCATCCCCCCGTTCACGGTGCCTGTCTCGAGCTCGGCGTTGTACCCGCGCGGGATCTCCAGCCCGACCCCGCCATTCGTCGTGCGAAGTTCGAGCCCTGACCCCCTCCACGAATTGCCGCTCAGGTACGCGCTCACACCGCCGTTGGTTGTTTCGGCGCGCACGTCCCCGCCGACCTCGCGCAGCGAGATGCCGCCGTTCACGGCGTGCAGGTCCATGCGTCCTTCCACGCCGTCCACGGACACACCGCCATTGTGCGTGTCTGCGTCGAGGTTCGTCTTCCGCGGCACCCACACCTCGTAGCTCACCGACCAGTTCGTGTGACGCCGATAGCCGGGCCCGTTGGCGCGGATACGATCGCCTTCCGTGTCGATCTTGATCTCCTTGGCCAGCGCCTCCGCGTCGGCACGATCGTCCGCACTCGCCTGAATCAGGGCGCGCACCAAGACCTCGTTCTTGTCCCAGCCATAGAACGAGACGCCACCGTTGTCGCGCCCGTCCACGAAGAGTCGCGATGCCGGAGGCTTGAGCGTCATGTCGCGCACCTCGCAAAAGCGCTCCTGGTCGCGGCCGCCCCAATAGTCGTCGCAATCGCGAACGAATCGATCGGCGCGCGTACGATCGCGCGTCTGGGTCAGAGCCGGCGAAGCAATGAGCATGAGCGCGAACACAAGCGAGCTCTTACGCATACGAGAATCTCTCCGGATCGGGCATACCATATATGACAATCTGGTCCACGGCAGGGTTGGAGGGTGCCCGCCGCGCCCGGTGGGGGATATCTTCTCGCCATAGGCCCACAGCAGCGCGCCATCGGTCGCTCGCATCCCGACGTCCCAAACCCCGTCACCGCACACTGCTGCCATGAAGCGAATGATTCCCGTCACCCTGGCCGCCGCCGCGACGGTCACGCTTGCCGCGTTCACCGGATCCAGGGCCAAACCGGCCTGCGCGCCGGACAATGGCGGGCTGAGGCTGCCGCCCGGCTTCTGCGTGACTCTGTTTGCCGACTCCCTCGGCGCGCCGCGCCACATGGCGGTGGCGCCGAACGGCGACGTCATCGTCGCGCTGCGATCGCGGATGGTGAACAACCAGCCGGACACGGGCGGCATCGTCATTCTGCGGGACGCCGACGGCGACGGACGCGCCGAGCGCCGCAATCGCTTCGGAAAGTTCAATGCGACCGAGGTGCGGCTGCTCGGCAACAATCTGTACACGGAAAACACGACGTCGATTCTTCGCTATCGTCTGGCGCCGGGCGCGATGAGTCCTACGGGCGCTCCCGACACGATCGTGACGGACATGCCCGCCCAGCGCGGCCACGTCGCGAAGACGTTCGTGATCCTGAACGGCCAGCTCTACGTCAACCATGGGTCGCTGACCAACGCGTGCCAGCAAGCCGACCGGATGCCGGGGTCCAGAGGGATGGATCCATGTACGGAGCTCGAGGAGCGCTCGGGGATCTGGCGGTATTCGGCGGAACGAAAGGGGCAGACGCCCAGGAGCGGCCTGCACTTCGCGCGGGGCATTCGCAATGCCGTCGCGATGGCTGTCGAGCCGCGCACGAACGCGCTCTATGTCATGCAGCACGGTCGCGATCAGCTCTCCGGTAACTGGCCCACGCTCTACAGCGACGACAAGGGCGCCGAAGCGCCCGCGGAAGAGATGTTCCGCGTGACGCAGGGCGCCGACTTCGGCTGGCCGTACTGCTACTTCGATCCGGCACTCAACAAGCGCGTGCTCGCGCCCGAGTACGGCGGCGACGGCACCACGGTTGGCCGCTGCCAGGGAACGACGCCCAACGTCGGTGCATTCCCGGCGCACTGGGCGCCGAACGGGCTCCTGTTCTACACGGGATCTTCGCTGCCGGCCCGGTACCGGAACGGTGCCTTCATCGCGTTCCACGGATCGTGGAATCGCGCGCCGCTGCCGCAGCAAGGCTTCAAGGTCGTGTTCCAGCCGATGGCCAATGGCCGCGCGAATGGCGCGCACGAGGTCTTCGCCGACGGCTTCATCGACCCGGAAGGCAAGCCCACGGAGCTCGGCGGACGGCCGACGGGAATCGCGCAGGGCAACAAGGGCGAGCTGTACCTGTCGGACGACAGTCGCGGCCGGATCTGGAGAATCGAGTACGTCGGCGGCGAGCGCAGATGACGCGGGGCAACCAAGGCGGTAATGAGGCGATAATGCCGAACAGACTTCAGCAGCTGCATGACGCCGGCGTCTCGATCTGGCTGGACTTCATCGAGCGCACGATGCTTCACAATGGCGACCTCGATCGGCGCGTCCGCGAAGACGCGCTGACGGGGATGACGTCGAATCCGACGATCTTCGAGAAGGCGCTCGCCGAGGGGAACGGGTACGACGCGCAGCTGCGCGACGCCGGCGACCTCACCCCGATGCAGCTGTTCGAGCTCGTCGCGACCACGGACGTGCGCGACGCCTGCGACGCGTTCCGCGGCGTGTACGAGCGCACGAACGGCGACGACGGCTACGTCTCCATCGAGGTATCCCCCGGCGCCGCGCACGACGCGAAGGCGACCGTGGAGGAGGCGCGGCGTCTCTGGAACACCGTGGACCGCCCCAACCTGTTCGTGAAGGTGCCGGGAACCGTCGAAGGAGCCGACGCCGTGCGGCAGCTCATCGCCGCGGGTATCAACATCAACATCACGCTGTTGTTCGCGCTGGAGGCGCACGATCGCGTCATCGACGCGTACATGTCCGGGCTCGAGGAGCGCGTGAGGAAGGGACAGCCCATCGATCGCATCGCGTCGGTGGCGAGCTTTTTCGTCTCGCGCGTGGATACCGAGGTGGACAAACGTCTCGATGGACAGCCGGGAGGCGGTCAGCGGGAGGCTTCCACTCTCAAAGGCAAGGCCGCGATCGCGAACGCGAAGCTCGCGTATCAGCTGTTCCTCGAGCGCTTTTCCTCCGCGCGCTGGAAGGCCCTCGAGACAAAGGGGGCGCGCGTGCAAAAGCCGCTCTGGGCGAGCACGAGCACCAAAAACCCTGCGTACCGCGACGTCATGTACGCCGAGCAGCTCATCGGGCCGCGGAGCATCAACACGCTGCCGCCGCAGACCATCGAAGCGTTCAGGGAGCATGGGGAGGTGCGCCGTACCGTCGACGAGAACGTGGACGAGGCGCGCCGCGTGATCGCGCAGCTCGAGGGCATCGGCATCTCGATCAAGGACGTCACCGACAAGCTCCTCGTGGACGGCCTCGCGTCCTTCCAGAAGTCGTTCGACTCACTCCTCGCGGGCATCGCCAAGAAGCGGGAGCTCGTGGCTCGTTGAGCTTCTGCCGAACAAAGATCGTCTGTACGCTCGGGCCCGCGACGGCGACGAGCGACGCGCTGCGCAGCCTCGTCGAGGCGGGGATGAACGTCGCGCGAATCAACTTTTCGCACGGCACGCACGAGCAGCACAGCGAGACGATCTCCCTCGTCCGTAAGGTCGCGGCCGAGCTGGGGCGGCCCGTCGCCATCCTCGGTGACCTCCAGGGGCCGCGCATCCGCATCGGCGACCTGCCCTCGGCGCTGTCCCTCGAGAACGGCACCGAGGTCGTGCTGGCGCCGGAAAGTACCGCGCACGCCGCCGAGATTCCCATCACCTACGAGACGCTCGCGGACGACCTGCACGTCGGGGAGCGAATCCTCATCGATGACGGGCTGCTCGAGCTCGTCGTGATGGATGTGAAGAAGCCCCGCGTCTCGGCGCGCGTGCTTCACGGTGGCCTGCTGAAGAGCCACAAGGGGATGAACTTTCCCGGCGTCATGATCAGCGCGCCCTCGCTCACCGAGAAGGACCGCGCCGACGTCAGGTTCGCCATCGAGCAGGAGCTGGAGTACCTGGCGCTGAGCTTCGTGCGCCGCGCCGAGGACGTCGAACAGCTGCGCAAGCTCTGCCCCAAGTGGCTGCTGATCATCGCGAAGATCGAGAAGGACTCCGCGCTCGCGAACATCGAGAGCATCGTTCAGACCTCCGACGGCGTCATGGTCGCGCGCGGGGACCTCGGCGTCGAGCTGCCCTTCGAGGAGGTGCCGCTCGCGCAGAAACAGATCATCGGCCTGGCGAACCAGATCGGACGGCCGGTGATCACCGCCACGCAGATGCTGGAGTCGATGATCACGCATCCGCGTCCGACGCGTGCCGAAGCCAGTGATGTTGCCAACGCGATCCTGGACGGGACGGACGCGGTCATGCTCTCCGCCGAGACGGCGGCGGGGCAATATCCCCGTCTCGCGGTCGAGGCGATGACGCGCATCATTTCCGAGATCGAGCGACACCCGCCCGTGCAGCGCCGCGACGAACGCCAGCCACGAGGGCAGGCGATGTCCACCGAGTTCGCGATCGCCGCGGCGAGCAACGCGGCAGTGCGCATGCTCAGCTCGCCCGTGCTCATCGTGTTCACGAAGAGCGGGTTCAGCGCGCGCATCGTCGCATCCCAGCGTCCCAGCGTGCCGATCCTCGTGCTTACGGACGTGCCGCGCACGCATCGCCAGCTGTCGCTCGTGTGGGGCGTGGTCCCCGAGCTCGTGAAGCACGCGAACTCGTACGACGAGATGGTGCGCATGGCGCTCGACGCCGCCCAGCGCAACGGCCTCGCGAAGCGCGGGGACAAGGTGGTCGTCACCGCGGGTGTGCCGTTCGATGTGCCGGGGTCGACCAACACGCTCAAGGTGGAGACCGTGTAGAAACTGTTCTCGGCCCCGCCGCTACGCGGCGGGTCGGTTCTCGGCGTACCGGACGCATCCCGACCGCCGAGAACAGCGGCGCAGCCGCGCACCCGCGTCGAAGACGCGGGGCCGAGCACATTATGTCACATGAAACTCACCTTCCTCGGGACCGGAACCTCCTTTGGCGTGCCCCAATTAGGCTGCCACTGCGACGTCTGCCGCTCCCCCGATCCGAGGGACAAGCGCAACCGGGTCGGCGCCGTCGTCGAGACGAACAACGGCACCCGGATCCTCATCGACACCCCTCCGGAGCTGCGCCTCCAGCTCATCAACGCCGGCATCGACCGCGTGGACGCGGTGCTCTTCACGCACGAGCACGCGGACCACACGCACGGCATCGACGACCTCCGCGCGATCACGAACAGACGCTCGGCGCCCCTGCCGTTCTATGGATCGAAGGAAACCATCGCGACGCTGCGCCAGCGATTCGGCTACATCCTCGACGAGAGCGTTCGTCCGCAACCCGGGACCTCCAAGCCCGAGGGCCGCGCCCACGTGGTCACGTCCGGTCAGACGTTCACTGTCGGCGAGGCGGCGGTGCGTGCCGTGGCAGTGCCTCACGGCTCGATGAGCGTATTCGGGTATCGCATCGGCGCGCTCGCGTATGTCACCGACGCGAAGGAGGTTCCGGACGACGCCATGCAGGTGCTGAAGGGCGTGGACGTGCTGGTCATCAACGCCCTCTTTCGCACCGAGCATCCGACGCATCTCAGCATTCCGGAGGCTCTCGAGGTTGCGCGGCAAATCGGCGCCGGACGTACGTATCTGACGCATCTCACGCACGAGAACTTTCACGCCGACTTGGAAGCGGAACTGCTCCCTCGCGGCATTACACCGGCGTTCGACGGACTTACCGTAAGGATTGAGGGCTGAGGACTAAGGGCTGAGGGCTGAGGGCTGAGGGCTGAGGGTAGAGGGCTGAGGGCTGAGGGCTGAGGGCTGAGACTCCGGGAGGTCATCTTTCCTATGCTAACCAAACCCGGTCCTCCAATCCTCAGCCCTCCTCTCTCAGCCCTCAGCCCTCTCTCCGCCCTCAGCCCTCAATTCCAGCCCTCAGCTCCCAGCCTCCAGCCTCCAGCCTCCAGCCTCCAGCCTCCCGATGATTCACCTCGATTTCACCAACATGCTCGCCCCGGCTGTGAAGGGTGGCGTTGCGAAGAGCGACTGGGCGAAGGGCACGCGGCTGTTCGCGAAGGCGCGCAAGGTCTTCGAGCAGCGGCGAGAGGCGAACGAGCTCGGGTTTCTGGAGGTCCCCGATGACGCCGCACTCCACGCGCAGTCCACGGATTTCGTCAAACGCACGCGCGGAAAGTTCGACGACGTGGTCGTGCTGGGCATCGGCGGATCCGCGCTCGGTCCCATCGCGCTGCGTACCGCGCTGCGGAAGCCGAACTGGAATCTGCTCGACGCCGGCGAGCGCGAGATGCGGCCGCGGCTTCATGTGCTCGATAATCTCGACCCGGCGACGATCGCGGCGCTCCTGAGTCGCCTGAAGCTCGAACGTGCGCTGTTCATCGTCACCTCGAAATCGGGCGGCACGGCGGAGACGATGGCGCAGTATCTCGTCGTGCGTGAGCGGCTCGAGCGCGAGAAGATGGCCGCGCGCGATCACCTGGTTTTCGTCACCGATCCGGCGAAGGGCGCGCTGCGCCCACTGGCGCAGAAGGACGGGATCCCCGCGCTCGACATCCCGCCGAACGTCGGTGGCCGATTCAGCGTGTTGTCTCCGGTCGGGATCCTGCCCGCCGCGCTGATCGGCATCGACACGGCCAAGCTCCTCCAGGGCGCCGCTGAGATGGGCCGTATCGGCGTGACCGACGACCTCGGCGTCAATCCCGCAGGCGCTTTCGCAACGCTCCAGTTTCTCGCGGACACGAAGGCGGGCAAACACATTCACGTGCTCATGCCCTACAACGACGCGCTGCGCGACATGGCCGCGTGGTTCGTGCAGCTATGGGCCGAGAGCCTCGGCAAAGTGATGCAGAAAGGGAGGAAGAACGTCGGCCCGACGCCGCTCGGTGCACTCGGCGCCACCGACCAGCACAGCCAGGTGCAGCTGTTCATGGAAGGACCGGCGGACAAGACGGTCACCTTCATCTCCGTGCCGCGCCGCGACAAGGAAGACGTCCCGATTCCCGCGCTGCACAAGGACATCGCCGAGCTGGCGTACCTGGGCGGACATTCGCTCGGCGAGGTGCTCGACATCGAACGCCGCGCCACCGCGGGCGCGCTCGCCCGCCGCGGCCGTCCGAACATGACCCTCGAGCTCGACGCAGTGGATCCGTGGCACGTCGGCGCGCTGATGATGCTGCTCGAGTGCGCAACGATCTACGCCGGCGCGTTGTACGACGTGAATCCGCTCGATCAGCCGGGCGTCGAGCTGGGTAAGCAGTTCACGTACGCGATGCTCGGCCGCGCTGATGCAGACGCCGCACGTCGCGAATGGGAGACACTGCCGAAGCCCAATCCCAAGTTCAGAGTCTAGCTCCAGTTCAACAGCCGCTCACCGATTGGTCGGATCGGTTCGATCCGTTGTATCCGTGTGGCGCCGTGTCAACGTGATAGTGGCCCCCGAGGCGCGAGGATAGATTTCCGTGATATGGATTCCGTAAACGACATCTTCGGCAACGACGTCTCGGTCCTCGACGGGAAGGTCACCGTCAGGAACGAGCGGGCGCTGAAATCCGAGAAGACGGATCGGCTCGTGCGCTCCGCGGTGTTCGGCGACAAGGAAGAGAAGGAGTACGCGCGCTGGCTGTTGTGGGAGATCGGCCAGGCCGTCGGCGTGCGGCCGGCGTCGATCCACGACCTGTATATGGCACGCGGCCGCGGCGAGATCGGCGGATTCACCGTGCCGGCGATCAACGTTCGCGGACTCTCATACGACACCGGTCGGTCGATCTTTCGGACCGCGATGAAGCTCGAGGCGGGCGCCTTCATCCTCGAGATCGCGCGCTCTGAAATAGGCTACACGGAGCAGCGCCCCGCCGAGTACGTGTCCGTGATGATCGCCGCCGCGCTGCGTGAAGGGTTCCGCGGCCCGCTGTTCATTCAGGGCGATCACTTCCAGGTGAACGCGAAGAAGTGGAAGTCCGACCCGAACACCGAGGTTGACGCGGTCAAGGCGCTCGTCAAGGAGGCAGTTGCGGCCGGCTTCTACAACATCGACATCGACACGTCGACGCTGGTCGATCTCTCGAGAAAGTCCCTCGATGAACAGCAGCGGCCGAACTACGAGACCGGCGTCGACATCCTCAAGGCGGTGCGCGCGGCGGAGCCGAAAGGCGTGACGATCTCCGCGGGCGGGGAGATCGGTGAGGTCGGGACCGAGAACTCGACGGAGCCCGAGCTGCGCGCGTTCATGGACGGATTCATTCGCGTCCTCCCGAAAGGACTGGCGGGGCTGTCGAAGATCAGCGTGCAATCCGGAACGTCGCATGGTGGCGTGGTGCTTCCGGACGGCTCGATCGCGGACGTGAAGCTCGATCTCGACACGCTCGAGCGGCTCTCGCGGGTGGCGCGCGAGGAATACGAGCTCGCGGGCGCCGTGCAGCACGGCGCGTCGACGCTGCCGGACGACGCATTCACGAACTTTCCGAAGCGCGAGGTCTGCGAGATCCATCTCGCGACGAACTTCCAGACGATGTTGTACGATGCCCTGCCGGCGAAGCTGCGCGACGAGATCTATGGCTGGCTGCGCGAGAACGCGAAGGACGAGCGCAAGGCGCAGGATTCCGACGAGCAGTTCTTCTACAAGACGCGGAAGAAGGCGCTGGGCCCCTTCAAGGAGCAGATCTGGAGCGTGCCCGCCGACGTGCGCGCGCGGCTGGGCGAGGTGTACGACCGCAAGTTCCACTTCCTCTTCGAGCAGCTCGCCATCGGCGGGACGAGAAAATACGTCGAGAAATACGTGAAGCCGCCGACGCAGCATCGCGCCCAGCCTGCGGAAGGGCACGTCACCGTCGCCGCCGCACCCGACGATACGTCATTGAGTGACTGACCATCGCATGTCATCCTGAGGAGCGACGCGACGAAGGATCTGCTCCAGGTAGAGCAGATGCTTCGCTGCGCTCAGCATGACCATGGCTGAAATGGACATCCTCTGGCTGCGTACGCTGGAGGACATCGTCAGTCGTTCCGCGCACGAGGTCAAGGACGCCCTGAATGGCGTTTCGGTGAACCTGGAAGTCGTGCGGTCCCGCGCCGGGCGGGCGGGGTCAGACGGCACGTCCATCGCGCCCTTCGCCGATACCGCGGCGCAGCAGCTGGAGTCCGTCACGGAGCGCGCTGAAGCGGTGCTGTTCCTCGCCAGGCAGCCCAAAGAGCCCGCGGACGTCGCAGTGGCCCTCAAGCACCTTGGTGCCCTCCTGGTGCCCGCGGCACGCGCCAACGGCGGGCGGTTGCACGTCGAGGCAGGGAAGGGCACGGTACTGACCCGGGCGTCCGCCCAGGCGACGCGCCTGGCGTTGGCGTCCGGCCTCCTCGCGCTCCTCAAGGAAGGGGGCGGGCGCTGCCTGCTCGAAAGTGACAGCGGCACGGTGGTCCGCTTTTCGCACGAGTCCGCTGCGACCTGCGACATCGATCCTGCGGTCGCGAACGCCGTCGCCGCGCATAACATTCAGCATCGGAGATCTGGTGCAGATCTCCTCCTCGTCTTTCCCGGGAACATCTGATCAATGCCCCCTCGCAGCGAGAAACAGCCCCAGGGACGGGTGCTCATCGCCGACGACGAAGCCGCGATCGCGAATGGCCTGAGCGCCATCCTCAGCGACGCCGGCTACGAGGTCGAGGTGGCGTCCGATGGGCAGAAGGCGCTCGAGCGCCTCTCCGCGGACCGCTTCGGTGTCGTGCTCGCCGATCTCAAGATGCCGAAGCTCGATGGCATCGCCCTGTTGAAGTCGATTCGCGAGCGCACGATCCCGACCGAGTTCGTGATGATCACGGGCCAGGGATCCACGGAGCTCGCGATCGAAGCGATCAAGGAAGGCGCGGCGGACTACATCGAAAAACCGCTGAACGCCGAGCGCCTCAACAAGCTCAAGGCGCAGATCCCGAAGCTGATGGAGCAGTTCGCGGTGCAGGTGCAGAACCAGCAGCTGTCGGCGAAGCTCGAGGGGCTGACGCACTACGGCGAGCTGACGGGGCAGTCCGAGGAAATGCGCCACGTGTATCAGGTGATCGACGCGGTGGCGCCGTCCAATGCGTCGGTGCTCATCCTCGGCGAATCCGGCACGGGCAAGGAGCTCGTCGCGCGCGCGATCCACACGAAGAGCGACCGCTCCAAGGGACCCTTCTTCGCGCTGAACTGCGCCGCACTGCCCAAGGAGATCCTCGAGAACGAGCTGTTCGGCCACGAGAAGGGCGCGTTCACCGGCAGCACGAACGAGAAGCAGGGAGCGTTCGAGCTCGCCGACGGGGGCACGATCTTTCTCGACGAAGTCGCCGAGATGTCGCCGGACATCCAGGTCAAGCTGCTGCGCGCGCTCGAGAGCCGGCAGGTCCGCCGCCTCGGCGGCAAGAAAGAGATCGACGTCGACATTCGCGTCGTCGCCGCCACGAACAAGAATCTCGAGAAGGCGCTCGAGGACGGCGAGATGCGTGAGGACCTGTACTACCGACTCGCGGTCGTGGAGCTGGCGTTGCCGCCGCTGCGCGAGCGCACGGATGACGTGCAGCTCCTGGCGACGGAATTCCTGGAGCGCTTCGGCACGCAGAACGGCAAGAAGATCACCGGCTTCCACGACGACGCATGGCAGTGGATTCTCACGTACCACTGGCCGGGCAACGTGCGTGAGCTCAAGAATACCGTCGAGCGTGGCGTCATCATGGCGCGGTCGGACAAGATCCAGCTCTCGGATCTGCTGCCGCGTCACCTGCGTCAGGCCGCGGAGGTGCCGGCTACCGTGAGCATCGCGGTCGGTTCCTCGATGCAGGACGCGCAGCGTCAGCTGGTCCTGCGTACCTTTGCCACGGCGAATGGCGACGTCGAGCGCACCGGCAAGATGCTCGGCATGAATGCGGACGACGTGCGCCGCGAGCTGCTCGCGCTCCTCAATGCGTCGAACGCGGAGGACAGCCGCGTCGTCCGACTGAATCCCGCGCAAGGCGCTGCCGCGACCGAAGCACCGCCAAAAGCGAAGACAGCGAAGAAAAAGTAGACTACATCCGAGTCCCGAGCTCCAGACCCTAGTCCCCAGATTCCATGTACGATTTCGACGAAGACGATCCGTACGTCGTCATTGAAAAACACTCCGGCGGCATGGGGTCGTTCCTGATCGGTCTCGCCGTCGGCGCCGGGCTCGCGCTCCTCTTCGCGCCGCAGTCCGGCGTGGAGACGCGGCGGAAGATCCGGAGGAACGCGACGCGCGTCCGCGAGGCCGCCGAAGATGCGGTCGTCGACGTGCGCGAGAAGGTCGGCGATACCTTCGAGGCCGCACGCCAGCGGGTCGAGGAAAAGATCGACGAGGCGCGCACCGCGATCGAGACGAAACGCGAGCAGGTGCAGCGCGCGGTCGACGCGGGTCGCGAGGCAGCGCGTCAGGCGCGCGAAGATCTCGAGCGGCGGCTGGCGGAGACGAAGGCCGCGTACCAGGCCGGCGCGCAGGTGGCGCGAGACTCGCGCGAGAGCCGCCGAGCTCGCACCACGACACCTGAGGCTTGATCCTCAGCCCTCGGCGCTCAGCACTCGACCCTCAGGCGGATGGCTCAACGCCCGTGGTGGATCAGTGTCGGCTGGGCAGTCCGTGACTATCTGAAGCGCGTGTGGGACAACAGCGCCGAGGACAACGTGCTGTTTCTCGCCGGCGGCATTGCCTTCAACATCCTGCTGGCGGCGATCCCCTTCTTCCTCCTGCTCATCGCCGGGCTGACGTATCTGCTCCCGGCGATCTCGGACGCCGATCCGCGCGGGACCGTGGATGCGTTCATCGACAGTCTCATGCCGCTGCATACGGAGACGAGCGGCAACGTCGTGCGTACGATGCTGGACGACGTGCTTCGCACGCGCGGGCAGGTCACGATCTACAGCGCCGTGCTTTTCGCCTGGCTGTCGACGCGGCTCTTCGGCTCCCTGCGCACCGCCCTGGCCGACGTCTTCGACATCGAGAACGAGCGCAGCATCATCCGGGGGAAGATCTTCGACTTTCAGATCACGATCGTCTCCACGGTGCTCTTCGTCGCGAGCACGATGATCACGACATACCTGTCACTCGCGACGACGCGCGGCCTGAGCGTCCTGCTCGATCTCGGACTGCGGAAGGACGTCATGAGCGATCTCGAATACTGGATCGGGCGTGGGCTCGCGTTCGTGTTCATCACGACGATGTTCTTCGCGCTGTTCAAGTTTCTCCCGGTGCGAAAGGTGCGCACGCGCACGGCCCTGCTGGCGGCGCTCTTCTCGGGGCTGCTCTTCGAGGGGGCGAAGCAGGCGTTCCGCGCCATCATCCGCTCGATGAATCCCTCGTCGTTGTACACGGGCACGATCGCGGCGCTCGTGATCGTCGTGGTGTGGGTGTACTACGCCGCGCTGATTTTCCTGATCGGTGGCGAGGTGGGTCAGGTGTACGAGCTGCGCCGGACGCGGAAGCTGCAGCGGGAAGTCTTTACGTAGTCCAAGGTATGGCATTGCCTTTGCCCATCGCCTCGCCTCGAGGCGGGGCAACAGGGGACATCGATGAGACACGCACTCGGGCTGGTCGCGGCGGTGTTGGCGTTGGCCGCATGCAAGAAGACAGGTGAGGGAGAGTATCAGGTGCAGACGCCGACGATCTCGGTCGGGACGGATACGCATACCGTCCGTACGCCGACCGTCGGCACCAGGACCGACACGGTCAACGTCCCGGTCGTCGGCACGAAGAAGGACACGATCATCGTGGACAAGCCTGTCGTCGGAACACAGAAGAAAGCGGTGACGGTCCCGACGGTGAAGAAGCCGTAGGGATCGCTGGGAACACAGGGGCCGCGGCTGACAGAGGCCACTGAGCGGTTTCCCCTGAGCCATGGGCGAGAGTACCGTCCATGGCTTTTTGTTTTTGCGCTATATTTCGTGCGTCCCAGGTCCCGGAGGGCGTTAGCTCTCCAACTCCGTCAGGACCGAAAGGTAGCAGCGGCACGAGATGTCTTTCGTTGCTTCGGCCGGCCTGGGACACTCTAGCGCGGGCGACCTCCACGAGGCGCCCGCGCTTCTCTTTTGAGGCACGCAAGAGCGAACGACAGTTGAGAGCCATGAGCGGTTGAGTTGCGAGCAAATGAGTAGCGCGGCGACCAGGACGGATCCGCGCGAGTTACCGTCCTTGTCGCCGCGCAACTCAAGAACTAACCGCTCAAAAACTCACATCTCTCTACTGTGGTTGCAGTTCTTTCTCTGTCGAGAACCGTCCGGCGGAGTAGATTCCCAGACCCCATGATCGCGCTGGCCCGGAAGTACCGCCCGAAGAAGTTCAGCGACGTCGCCGTCCAATCGCACGTCGCGAACACGCTGAAGGGGGCGATCGCGGCCAAGCGCATCGCGCATGGATATCTGCTCTCCGGGCCGCGGGGCGTCGGCAAGACGACGCTCGCGCGCGTGCTCGCGATGGCGCTCAACTGCGAGAGAGGCGCACCCGGCGGAGAACCGTGTGGCGAGTGCGAGAGCTGCAAGCGCATCTGGGCCGGCTCCGCCTCCCTCGACGTCGTCGAGATCGATGCCGCATCGAACCGCGGCGTCGACGACGCGCGCGAGCTGCGCGAGCGCGCGATGTACGCGCCCTCCGGCGAGGATCGCTACAAGGTCTACATCGTCGACGAAGCCCACATGCTCACGCGAGAAGCGTGGAACGCGCTGCTCAAGATCCTCGAGGAGCCGCCACCGCGCGTCGTCTTCGTCTTCGCGACGACCGAACCGCAAAAGATCGCGCAATCGGCGGCGCCGGTCCTCAGCCGACTGCAGCGCTTCGACTTCAAGCGCATTGGGCCCGCCGAGATCCGCACGCGTCTCGAGACAGTGCTGGCGCAGGAACAGGTGAAGGCGGAGCCGGACGCGCTCGCGATGATCGCGCGCGCGGCGGACGGGTCGATGCGCGACGCGCTCAGCCTCGCCGATCAGGTGCTCGCCATGGGCGAGGGCACGCTCACCGCGGTGCGCACGCGCGACGCGCTCGGCCTCGTTCCCGAAGACGAATACCTCGCGCTCCTCGACATCATCGCGCAGCGCCGCGCGGCCGACGTCTTCCCCGTCGTGCATCGCCTTGCCGATGCCGGCGTGGACTTCGGCCAGTTTCTCGCGGGACTCGGCGAGATCCTTCGGGCGCAGCTCAGCGTCGCCCTCGGCGGCGAGGCGGCCGACGTCTCCGATCAGGCGCGTCAGGAGCTGCTCGCGCGCAGGGACAAGCTCGCCGCGGCGGATCTCCTGCGGATGCTGAACGTGATCGGCGAGCAGGAGATTCGCTTCAAGCGCAGCGGCCAGCAACAGCTGCTCGTCGAGACGCTGCTTGTTCGCTTCGCGCTGCTCGATCGTACCGTGCAGCTGGAGGAGGTGCTCCGGGCGATCGGCGACAGCGGGCCGCCGCCGGGCGGCGGGCCCTCGGGCGGGGGCGCGCCGAACCCGCGCTCCACGGAAGCGCCGCGCTCGACCACGGCGCCGCGCGCGTCGTCAGGACCCGTGCGCCAGACGACGTCGCACGCGTCTCCGACGCCGACGTCAGTGGCGATTCAGTCGGCGGTGGCGGAGATGCCGGACCTGGCGGCACTCACGGCGCGTTGGGACGATCTCGTCGCACAGCTGCGCGCGCTTGGGAAGTCCCAGATGATCGTGACAGCCGTCGAGTCGTCCGCGCCGGTGGCGATCACTTCGAAGGGCGACCTCACGATCAAGCTCGACGACCCGAACGACTTTCAGCTGCGCGCCATCGAGCAGGCGTCCTCTGACGTGCTCGCGATCCTGCGCGACTGGTTCCGCGGCATCGAGCGCGTCGTGATTCATCGCGAGGACGCCAAGCCCGCGGCGAAGCCCCAGCGCGTGACCGACGAGATGGTGCGCGCCGAGCGGCTGAATACGTTGCGGCGGAAGGATCCGCTGTTGAATACCGCGATCGACGTGCTGGACCTGGAGATCGCGGAGTGAGCGAGGCGGGAGGCTGGAGGCTGGAGCTTGGAGGCGGGGGGGGGGGGGGGGGGGGGGGGGGGGCGGGGTGCCCCCGGCCCCCCCCCCCCC
>Ga0081539_10000651_pt1 | contig 69830 bp, 55 predicted proteins | sample TabmetS4T2R2_FD_71023 | JGI IMG/M metagenome (GOLD analysis project Ga0081539, IMG submission 71023) | Tabebuia heterophylla rhizosphere microbial communities from the University of Puerto Rico - S4T2R2 | ecosystem: Host-associated > Plants > Roots > Rhizosphere ...
GAGGAGCGACGCTATGCCATCAATTCGGCCGGGAGTTGTGATCGCCGTGGGCAACCAGAAGGGTGGCGTCGGCAAGAGCACCAACACCGTTCACTTGGCGACGGCGCTCGGCGAGAAAGGGTACTCGTCGCTCATCATCGATCTTGATCCATCGGCCGGCTCGACCAAGCACCTCGGCATTCCGCCTGAAAGTTTCGCCGGCACACTGGAACTGCTGACTACGGAGGAGACGCCCGAAACCTTAGCCATTACGGAAAAGCTGCCTAAAGGCGTGCACCTCATCCCGGCGCGGGCCGAGCTGGCAGAGTTGGATCATCTGGTCTCGAAATTCGTCGACAAGACCCGCATTCTGGAGCGGGCGCTCGCGCTCGCGCGCCCCGCTTACGACTTCATCTTCCTTGACACGCCGCCTAATCCGGGGGCCAGCACGACCGTGGCAGCTTATTCGTCGGCCGACTGGTTCCTTCTCTCGGCTTTCCCGCATCCCCTTGCAGTTGGAGGGCTTAACGAGGCACTGAAGGACATCGTCGACGTCCGCGCGCGGCGCAACCCGGGGCTCGAAGTGCTCGGGGTCGTCGTCTCGGCGGTGGACGGGCGCAGCAACCTCTGGCGGGAAGTGGAAGAACTGGTCAACCGGGCGCTGCCGGGCCGGGGCTTCAGGACGAAGATCTCGCAGGCCATCGAGGTCGCCAAGTGCCCGGGGCGCGGCAAGACCATCCTGCAAATGAAGGGGCTAGAGAATCATCCCGTGTCGAATCAGTACCGGGCTCTGGCCGCCGAGATCGAGGAGCGGGTGCTCAATCGCGACGCTTTTATCGCCGGCAGCCTGGACGCCGCGGCGCGCTCGGAAGCCCAAACTACGGCTAAATAACGTCAGATTCGACGGCTCGGCCGCCCGCGCGGCGAGTGGATAAAGGATTGAAATAACTAAGGATATGCCGAAGCCACTGGATAAGCCGCAACCAAGTAGTTCCGTCGCGAACATGCTGGACCTCGGCGTGGGTGCCGCCGCACTCGCCAAGCCGCCCCGCCGGGAAAACGTTCCGCCCACGCCGGTCACGAACGAGCTACAACCTCAGCTCGTGCCGGTCGAGCCTGCGGGCGAGCCCGCCAACATTCACCGGCAATTTATCCTGACGCGCTCGGCCGACGAGACACTGAAAAAGCTGGTGCGCATCTACAGTCGGGCGGGCGGGGTCGACTTGAAGGGCAGTGAAGTAATGCGGGCCGTGCTCATCGCCCTGGAGCACGCCGCCCCGGAACTTGAGCGTGAAGCGGCTCGCATTGGGCGGCTCAAGCGTCCGAAAAATGATCGCGGCAATGAAGGTCTCCGCGACCGTCTTGAGCGCCGCATCGCGCGCGCCATCATCGCCGGCGTGCGGGCGACGACCGCGCCGGAAGAGTAGAGCGCTAGCGTCAGCTTGGCTCTGCGGCCCGACCACGATCAGTTAGTAGGTCAAACGAATGACCGTTTCACGAGCGTTCCACGCCTGCTAATTTAACTACCATCTCAATTAAACAAAGTTGTTTGCAGTGTGGTTTGGCAATTCGCGTAATACTGCTTTTACGAATAATCCAAGGTCTGGGATCGTGCTATACTCCAACCGAAACGAGCGGGATTTCGCCGGTAGGAGTCAGCCCCTGTAAGCGTAAATGAAGTTGTAGAGGCCATGCGGGCAATGTTGTTCAAAGAATGGTGCAAGTAGAGAAGGGCAGGAGGTGACCGCTTCCTTCGACCGCCAGCGCGCAGGGAAGACCGCGGAAGGGCTAAAGCATGACGACACATGTAACTGATCAAGCCGGCACCGCCTCCGCGTCTCTTGGCGACGAGTTGGTCGAGCGGGGGCAGCGTTTCTACGACGAGCGCCTCCGCACGCAACTTGAACCAGAGCACAACGGGCGCTTCGTGGCGATAGACCCCACGACGGAAAATTACTTCCTCGCCGACAAAGCCATCGACGCGCTGCTCGCCGGGCGCAAGGCGCTACCCGATACCATCTTCTTTCTCGTGCGCGTGGGGCACAAGGCGGCGCATAAGCTCGGGGGCTATGGCCACAGAGTCCGGTAGCGTCCGCGGTGACCGCGAGGCCGTCCTGCGCGTGCGACTAGCCGCGGGCGAGGACGTAGAGTGCGTCGTCGACACCGGCTTCAGCGGGCATCTGGTGTTGCCCCGCTCGGTCGTCTCCAAACTCGGACTGGCCGTCATAGGGCGGGAGGTATTTGAGATGGTGGCCGGGCATTCCCTCACCGCCGACTTGGTGCAGGCAGACCTCGCTTGGCTCGGCGTGATGCGCACGGTCGAGGCGGTCGTAAGCGAAGGTGAGGATGCGCTGCTCGGCACAAGCCTACTCGACGGGACGAAGCTCACAATCGACTACATCGCCTACACCGTGACCGTCAGCGACGAGACGAACTAGATGAGCAACGCGCGCGTCGCCGCCGAACTGCTGGAGCCGCAACCGCTGGCGGCGCAAAGCTCTCCGTCACCATCCACGCAAAAATTCGAGCTGGCGCTGGCCAGACCCTTTATCTACAAATCGGTTAGTGACGAGACGCGCGCGGCCTACACCCGCGCGATTCGTGAATTCTTTGCCTTTGTAGGCGGCATCCACCCGGCGCAGGTCAGACCGGCGGATGTCATCGCCTACCGCGACTACCTGCGAATCAAGAGGAAGCGCAAGGCCAACACCATCGCTACCAAACTCGCCATCGTCCGCTCGTTCTTCGAGTACCTGAGAGCTGGCGGCGTCATCTCGTTCAACCCCGCCTCGACCAAGCTGGTCACGCCGCCGGAATTGCCGACCGAGCCGCAGGGCAGGGCGCTGACGCCGAAGGAGGTGAGGCACTTATTGTCAGGGCCTGACCGGAGCAAGCCCGAAGGGGCACGCGGCTACGCCATGCTGCTGGTGATGTTGCGTCTCTCTCTGCGCTTAGCTGAAGTGAGCATGTTGCGCGTATCAGCCATCAAGTGGAGTCATGGGCGCTGGACGCTGCGCTGCAAGGTCAAGGGGGGCAGGGAAGAGACATGGCCGTTGCCGAAGGACGTGAAGCAGGCGGTAGATGAGTATCTGAAGTTGGACGCCGCGCGCCGGCGTACGCTGCACAGCGGCGGCGATGATGCGTACCTGTTCCAACCGCTGGTCAACTACCGGACGCTTCAGTTCGATAAGCCGCTCAGCCCGCGCATGATTCAGAAGATCGTCGCACGCTGGGGCGCATTCACCGGCGTCGGTCATGTCACGCCGCACGACCTGCGGCGGACGGTCGTGACGAAGCTCTTAAACGACGGACGCACATACCGCGAGGTGCAGATGGTGACGAAGCACAAGGACCCGAAGACGGTGATGCGCTACGATCATGCCCGCGAAAACTTGGACGCCAGTCCAGTCAACACTCTGACGTATGACGAAGAATGAACGACTAAGCGGACACGCGGGCCACGAAGCGGAGAGGGAGGTACGTGATAACCGTCTATGCGCCTTACGCCGGCCAGCTTATAAATGTGGGATTCCGCGCGAACTCGATTGAGCCGGCCAAAAGCAGGATGCATATCTACATTGATGAGTCTGGCATCTTCAACAACCCCGCTAACAAGCGCAACGTCGCCTCATGCGTCGTGGCTTTGATCATCCCCTCGACCTACAAGCTAAAACTTTTCAAGGAGTTCCTGACTTTAGCGCAACACTGGCCGAAAGAAGACGGCGAGGTCAAGGGCCGGTTGCTGGGTGAAGACCAGATCGCGGCTTTAACTGACCTGCTCCAGAAGTACGACTGTATAGTAGAGATAAACGCCATCGATCTAGGCATCCATACCCAAGCGGACTTGGATGAATTCCACCGCGGCACTTGCGAACAAATCGCAGGTTGGGCCACTGAGGACAGGCCGGAAGATTTCAAACAACGGGTCGCAGAAATAGCCGGCGCACTCCGAAAACCGAAGACCCCGATCTTCGTAGAGGGGTTCCTGCTCATGGTGCTGCTGCCGCGCGTCCTGCAAACCGCCATCAACTATTACGCCCGCAGGCTGCCGAAAGAATTACGCAGCTTCCAATGGACCATCGACGCCAAAGAGAAGTACGTGACGGAGTTTGAACAGGCGTGGTTCGGCGTGATCTTCCCCAGCATCGAACACCAGACTAAGGGCCAGCCGATCATCCAGGCCGAGGGCGGCGATTATACCTACCTGGAAAAGTTCTACACCTCAGAGCCTGATGTGTTGGAGCGCGTTAAAGGCAACCCCGACTTAGGTGAGGGGCAAGTCGCCGGGCTGCGGCTGCATGACGTGCTGGCGAAGAGTTTTAAGTTTGAAGACTCGAAACACAAGACTGGGCTGCAACTCGCTGACGTGATCGCAAACGCGACGCAGCGGGCCTTGAATGGAAAACTCCGGGAGTCCGGGTGGCTCGGCATCGGGCGCCTGCTAGTCAATCAAACCGATCCCGGCATTCGGCTGATCCGCCTCGACCCTAACGCGGCCAAGTTCGAGCTGCGCCGGGAAGAGAATCCTTGTTTCGAGGTCATCAACAAGCTAGTCCAACATGCCAAGCCGTTGTGGCTCGACCCAGTTCAAGAAGCATACCTGCTCCGACAGGCACGCCGGCGAAGGAAGAGGGAAGCTGAAAAGAATGCGGTGTCCCTGTGACAAATTCCCCACATTAGGAATTGTCACTGCCATGAAACTTAATCGTCGATTCAATAAAGATAACGACAGGTTTTGGGAAGAGCATTTTGCTGACGGTGCAGGCACTGAAACATTTCACATTGAGCTTAATGCCATAGTTAAGTATTATTAGCGTCTCCTACCGGCGTCTCTTACATATCTCGCGGGTCAGCCAAGTTTGTCCTAATAAGGAGTCAACCAGTCGTGGCGGGCGCAACAACATCATCAGCAAGGAGCCGATATGGAAGCGACTGCTGCTAGCCCTGCCCCCAGCGAAATTGAGAACCTGTGCGTCAACACCATCCGCACGCTTGCGATGGACGCCGTGCAAGCGGCCAACTCTGGGCATCCGGGCACGCCGATGGCGATGGCTCCGGTGGCGTACTTGCTCTGGAACGAAATCCTGCGCTTCGACCCAGACGATCCGATCTGGCCTAACCGCGACCGCTTCGTCCTCTCGATGGGGCACGCCTCGATGCTGCTCTATTCGATGCTGCATCTCACGGGCGTTAAAGCTGTCAACGCGCAGTACGAGATACCCGGTCAACCTTCGGTCACGCTCGACGACATAAAATCATTCCGCCAACTCGACAGCCGTTGTCCCGGCCATCCTGAGTATCGTTGGACTTCAGGCATCGAGACGACGACGGGGCCATTAGGGCAGGGCATTGCGACGAGCGTCGGCATGGCGATAGCCTCGAAATGGCAAGCCGCTTACTTCAACAAGCCGAACTACGAGTTGTTCAACTACAACGTCTATGCGCTCTGCGGCGACGGCTGCATGATGGAAGGCATCTCGCACGAAGCCGCTTCACTCGCCGGCCATCTCAAACTCGACAACCTCTGCTGGATTTACGACAACAACAAGATCACGATTGAAGGCAACACCTCTTGGGCGTTTTCAGAAGACGTGGCCACGCGCTTCGTCGGCTACGGCTGGAACGTCACGCGCGTCGGCGACGCGAATGATCTCGACATGCTCCGCCGCGCCTTCGACGTGGCGCGCAAAGAGGACGACCGCCCGACGCTCATCATCGTCGATAGCCACATCGCTTGGGGCGCGCCCAACAAACAGGACACGCTCGCCGCGCACGGCGAGCCGCTCGGCGAAGAAGAGATCAGATTGACGAAGCGCGTCTATGGCTGGCCCGAGGACGAGAAGTTCTATGTGCCCGACGGCGTCTACGATCACTTCAAGCAGGGCATTGGCGCGCGCGGCAGACAAGCGCGCGACGAATGGTTCACCAGCCTAGATGCATATAGCGTAGAGTTCCCTAATTTAGTCAACCACCTCTTCTGTATGCAGAGGCGCGAACTGCCCTACGGGTGGGACAAAGACATCCAAATCTTTCCTACGGATGCTAAGGGCATCGCCGGACGCGATGCCTCCAGCAGGATCTTAAACGCAATAGCGAAGAACGTGCCGTGGCTCATCGGCGGCTCGGCCGACCTCGCGCCCTCGACCAAGACGCGCCTGACCTTTGAGGGCGCAGGCGACTTCACTGCCGGGAACCACGCAGGGCGCAACTTCCATTTCGGCATACGCGAGCACGAAATGGCCGCGATTATTAATGGGTTGGCGCTCAGTAAAATTAGACCCTACGGCTCAGGTTTCCTGATCTTCTCCGACTATGCGCGCCCCGCCATCCGCCTGAGCGCGATCATGGAGATACCCACCATCCACATCTTCACGCACGACTCTATCGGCGTCGGCGAAGACGGCCCGACGCACCAACCCGTCGAGCAGTTGGCCAGTTTACGCGCGATCCCCGGCCTCCTAGTCTTCCGCCCCGGCGATGCTAATGAGATCGCCGAAAGCTGGCGAGTAATCATGGGGTTGAAGCACGAGCCGGCCGTCCTCATCCTGAGCCGACAGGTAATTCCGACGCTCGACCGCACAAAATACGCGAGTGCCGAGGGAGTTCGCCGTGGTGCTTATGTGCTGGCGGACAATTCTGACGACGGACAGCCTGACTTGATTCTGATGTCGACCGGCTCCGAAGTTGCCCTTTGCGTTGCGGCTTACGAGCAACTCGTCGCCGAGGGCGTTCGCGCACGCGTAGTCTCAATGCCATGCTGGGAAATCTTTGAGCATCAAGATAAGACGTATCGGGAGAGCGTGCTGCCCGAGTCGGTCAAGGCACGCGTCGCCGTCGAGCAGGCAGCCAAGTTCGGCTGGGAGCGGTACACGACCAATAACGATCAGATCATCGGCATGGAAACCTTCGGTGCCAGCGCTCCGCTCAAAGAATTGAGCAAGAAGTTCGGCTTCACGATTGAAAATGTCATCGCCAAGGCGAAAAAGGAACTCGCTAAGATTACGTGGACCGAGCATTTCTTCGGCTTAGTTAAGGCGATAGGACAGTCTGAAGTACTCGTGGAACTCAACACATCCAGTGTTGAGGAATCGTCGACTGTATATCTCCCCCTCGCGGCTTTCAAACGCGAGCCAGTGATAGGAGAAGAGTTCAGTTGCACAATTACAGTGCGCGGCTCTCGGACAACTATAACCGCAGCGGCTTTGGCAGAAACTCCACTGCCTTCACTCAAAGATTTTGGGATCGACAAAGACGAGTTACTCGATTGGGCCTCTAAGTTAGATGTCTGACCTCAACGCCAAACTTGAGATTTATGTGCTCGGCGGTAAACTCGGAGAGAGTATTATCATCCGCACGCCGAGTGGCGCTTTCGGCGTGATCGACTCTTATGCTTCCAGCCTTACCGATCCAACTACTAACCCTACATTAAAAAGGCTTGAAGAACTTGGTGCCAAGCGGCTCCGCTTTATTGCCTTATCACACCCCCATGTCGATCACTTCAAAGGGTTATTTACTTTATTTCAAAGGTATAAGGGTAACATTGAGCAGTTCTGGCGTTTCCCATTTGGTCAGGCAAATTGGTCGGTTCTTTTCCAGCAATTTATTGAGGAGTACAACTTGGAGGAAACAATTAAAGGTCGTCTGACTATTGCTCAGAAAATCAAAGATCTAAAAAGGATTCTTGAGCTAGCAAACGCTGAAAAAAAGACCGGGATGATGCCGGTTACGACCCAAGACGAGAAAATAATGTTGGATGAGGAAGGTCTCTCTATCATCTGCCTTGGTCCATCCACGGAGATTGTAGATGTGTACCAAGAGGCGCTCGCGAAACAGGTAATTGTACGCCAGTCCCACACAGCGGAAGCAGATCACAACCTCATATCATCAGTCCTAGCGGTTAAATATGGGGACTGGGTAGGTATTTTGGGCGGGGATACGGAACAACGCTGTTGGCATGACATACTAGAGCGTTGTGGGAATAAATGGATCGAAGGCGCCAGCTTCGTCAAAGTTTCTCATCACGGATCACCTACTGGATCATTCGACGGTTTGTGGCAGAACTTCAAATCTAGTTCTTGTGAAGTCGTAGTTACATGCTATGAAAAGCAGGGGTTGCCAAAGGCTACGGGAGTTCAATGTATATTTGAAAGAGGGTTTTCACTGCACTCAACGAACGCTACAGTTGCTATACAACTGTGTAACGAGACTAAGACACCTCCAACGTATTCAACCAAACCTTCTGTTACGCACGAGCCACTTGAAAGTCAACACGGCGGTGAAGTGCGGATTACCGTAGATGAGGCTGGCCAAGCGACTGTTGATTATTTTGGAGCAGCAGGCCCTTTGTACGTGGCACAGGCTAAAAGTAACGAACCCGTTTGATCTACTTAAAATCCTCCCGATCTCACGCCATCAGACCTCCGTACATAGCACTGACATCCTTGTAACAGATCAAGTAATGGGGCGAGCACTGCGCGAATCTCGTCGGGCATCGCTTATGGGCGGCTGGCCACTGCCAAGCGGAGAGTGTCGTTGCCCTACCGCCGGTTGAATATGTTGCACTTTGAAGCATAACCCACCCACCCATTTAACTTATAGCCTTTAAGGCGTGGCGTTGGGTCGTCGCTACACAGCGTGTTTCGTAGATGAAAATCTGTTCCAAGAATGCGGTTAATGTGATATATTTCTGCGCTGGGCGTTTAAGCTGGAGAGGTATTTATCACATGCCTCTATGATATGCGCGAGGAGAATTGAACGCTATGTCAAAACAGAAATCAATGTTAGTTAAACTGCCACCGCAAGGGTTTGTTTTCTGGCCTGTAGGGTCAGGCGATAGCACTACGATTGCTGTGGGCGACGACGTATTCATGCAGGTTGACATCCGCCACTTGGCTTGCGCTGACGAGGACGATGATGACCCGCGGATAGCTATCATAGATCATCTTGAAAAAATCCTGCCTCAGGTCGGCGGCAAGCCGTACCTTTCGGTCTTCGTCCTAACGCACCCCGACGAAGATCACTGCCGCGGCTTCGCCGACCTACTCAAGCGGATAACAATCGGGGAGCTCTGGCACACGCCGCGTGTGTTCCGCGAATACCCGAGAGACCTTTGTCCTGATGCCATTGCGTTTCGCAAGGAGGCGAAACGCAGGGTGGCGAAAACGATCAAAGAAGGCGAAGTCGGTGCCGGCGACCGCGTGCGCGTTATCGGCTATGACGATCTGCTCAAGGAGGACGATTACAAGGGTTTTCCGGCCGACCGCTTGACCGTTCCCGGCAACGCCATCGTGGAATTGGACGGCGAGGATTGCAGCGACAGGTTCCGCGCCTTCGTCCACGCCCCTTTCAAGGATGACTGTGAGGGCGATCGCAACGACACGAGCGTGGCCCTCCAAGTCACGCTAATCAAAGAGTCGGCAGTGGGGCGTGCACTCATCTTCGGTGACCTTTGCTACCCGACGGTGAAACGCATCTTCGACGCCAGCGATGACGACGATGTGATGTGGAATGTCTTCCTCGCCCCACACCACTGCTCGAAGTCCGTGATGTACTGGAAGGGCGAGGGCGAAAGCGAAGAATCTCTGAAGCAAGACATCCTCGACGCCATAGAGCGTGCGGCAGACTCGCCCGGGTATATTGTCGCCAGTTCCCAGCCGATCCCGGCATCGAACAAACCCGGCGACAACCCGCCACACGCGATAGCAAAAGCCCGTTATGAGGAGATCGTCCCCGACGAGTTTTTATGCACGCAAGAACATCCGAATGAGGAGACGCCCGAGCCTATCATCTTCGCCTTGGATGAAAACGGCCTCAAGTATCAGGAGCCGCAACAGGGTAAGGCGCAGAAGGCGAGCACTATCTCTGCGGCGGTCGCGGCGGCGCGCGGGAGCAGTGAGCCCCCGGCCCGGCGCGTGGGGTTCGGGCGAAAGAAATGACTGACGGTCAGCGCCTGGCGCTCGAACAGTTAAGGGAGATCGAGGCGGCTTCGGATGGCGTACTGGAAATAATAACTGTCCAAGAAGCCGCCTTCGATCCCAAGTGGGTCGAGGTCAGCTTTTCGCTCTATTGCGGCAATATGGAGAGGGCGGAAGGCGGACTACCCCTGCGCCAGCGCGAGCGCCTTGACCTACTCATCCCGGCCGATTTCCCTTTCAAGAAGCCAGTCGTGCTGGCCCCACACACGCGATTCGCGGGCTTCCCTCACGTCCTCTGGAAGCACAGCTTTTGTTTGTACCAATCCCCGGCGACTGAGTGGGACCCCGGCGACGGGATGTTCGGCTTCGTTAAGCGACTCGACGAGTGGCTGCGCCGGGGAGCGCGCGCGGAATGGGGAGTTGTCGGCGAGGCGATCCATCCACCTGTCACTCGCCTCGGCTCCGGGCCCGTCCACGCGGTGATCGTTCCCCGGGTTAACACGCCTCCTGTCGAAGGGGAGTGCTGGCACGGGGCCGCGCATCTGAGTAACGTCACAGACCGCCGTGTCGATATAACCGGATGGTCGCCCTTATTTGCGGAGGACTCACCCTCGAACGTCGCGGCGGCAATTCTTTTGGCCGAGCCCATGCCCTTTGAATTCCCGGCTAAGGTGAGTGACCTGTTATCGGAATTGAAAGCGCGCGGCGTCCCTTACCGGGAATGCCTGATAACGCTCCAGAACGCAGTTCTCTCTAACGGCGCTGATGATCCGCTCTATGTGATCGTCGGCACTCCCATGCGCGGGATTCGGAGCGAGGGAACACCTAAACAGCATCTGACGGCTTGGTATCTCTCACCTAAAATTGCAACGATGCTGCGGATGGCGATTAACAGCTACAAGAAGGACGAGACGTTACAGAAGGTTGGACAGATAGCCGAGGAGATCATCCTGACTTGGGCACAGGATGCTGAAGTCGAGTGGTGTCCTGTCGTTGAAGCCCGACCTGAAATCATCACCCGTCGCGATTACGAGGCCCCGATGAACTGGTTTAACGGGCGGGTGGTGTCCCTATGGGGTTGTGGGGCACTAGGCGGGCACGTCGCGGAGTTTCTCACGAGGGCAGGGGTGCGGAAGCTGATCCTGCGCGACGACGGGCTGGTTAAACCGGGGCTGCTCGTCCGCCAGCCGTTTGACGATCTAGACATTGGCCGATTCAAAGTCTTGGCGTTGGCAAATCGCCTAAACCGTATCCGCCCTGAGTTGGAGATCGAGCTTAGTTTTGAAAGTATCTTGACAGATCCTCTTGACTCCGCGGACTGGACGAACGGGGCTGACCTGATCATTGAGACGACGGCCTCCGAGGCGGTCATCGGGAAGCTCGAACTAAAAAGGCGCATGAGTAAGGAGGTGAGCGTCCCGATAGTCTCGATGGCGATTGGCCACCGGGCGGAAAGGGGGATGGTCGTATTGGCGGGCGCGCAGTATACGGGCGGGCCGTTTGATGTGGCTCGTCGCGCCAAGTTGGAGGCGTGCAACCGGATGGGACTGGAGAAATTTGCCGACGAGTTTTGGCCCTCGCGTGACGCGCCTCGCCGGAGGATTTTCCAACCGGAGCCGGGTTGTTCCGACGATACTTTTACCGGCTCGGACGCCGACGTAGCCGCCCTGTCCGGCATCATGTTGAACCTCGCCGCCAAGGACTTGGGTCAGATGGACGCCGACCGTGCCACCGCACACTTCTTCGCGCAGCCGCACACGCTCTCTGCTCCTGACGAAAATAATCACGCCAGCTTCTCTTGGCAGTCCGACCGCATCAGCATTGACCCGCACGCGGGCTACGAAATCCGCGTCTCAGAGTCCGCTTGGAGCGACATGATGGCTTGGGTGGAAAGGAGCCGCCGGCGCGTAGGTCCGCACGTGGAGACTGGGGGACTGCTCTTCGGAGAGCGGGACGACGCCGCGCGAATTATCTGGGTCAGCGAAGTGACGGGCCCGCCGCCGGATAGTCGGGCGTCCGAGGCAGAGTTCATCTGCGGGGTCGAAGGGACAGCCGAGGCTAATAACGAGAAAGGGCAGCGCACGAGAGAGTCCGTCCGGTACGTGGGCATGTGGCACAGCCACCCGGGGTCGAGCCCGCAGTTCAGCCACACGGACTTTGAAGGCATGAGGCAGACGATAGAGACCTCGGCACTCGCCCCGTCCAAGTCACTACTCTTGATCATTGGGACGCCTGACATGGTGCCAACGGTCGGGACGTACGTGTTCAGCCGTGCGGACTTCGCTACGCTAAGGGAGAAAGGCTATCAGGTTAGAGCCATCTCTATCAGTGCTGCCCCGCCGGCACCGAAGCCGCGGCGCATCGGGCTGACGCTCTCCGGCGGCGGCTCACGGGCGATAGCCTTTCACTTGGGCTGCTTGCGCGCGCTCCACGACCGCGGGCTGCTGCCGCAGGTCGACGTAATCTCTTCCGTCTCCGGCGGCTCCGTCATCACGGCGATGTACGCCTACAGCGACGACAGCTTCGACGATTTCGACGCCCGCACCGTCGAGCTTCTGCGGCACGGTCTGATGAGAGGGATCCTTCGGCGCGCTCTACTCTCTCCGCGGCTGCCTGCGACTTTGGCGACGCACGCGGTTGCCGGGACGTCTGCCTTTGGTGCCGACTTGTTGCGCTTCCTCCTGTCGGTCGGTCCCCGGGCCTTGGGCGGTAATGGCACCGCCACGGCGGAACGGCGCGACAAAATTAGAGCGCCGTTCAGGCGGTGGTCGAGCCTCACCACTGCCTTCGAGCACGCCCTGCGCGACATACTTTTCGGGGACGCAACGTTGACCAGTCCCCGCCGGGATGACCTGCACGTTGTGCTCAACGCCTGCGAGTTGCGCACCGGCTCCGCCTTCCGCTTCGGCAGCGAGGTATCCGCCTGTTGGCGCTACGGTCGCCTCGCCGGCGACGTCCCCCTGTCCTTGGCCGTAGCTGCCTCGGCCGCTTATCCCGTCCTCTTGCCCGCGATTGATCGAGTCTTCAGGTTTGTCGATCGCCAAGGCAACGAGTTTAAGAAGCGAGTTTTTTTAACCGACGGCGGCGTCTTCGATAATCTCGGCGTGACGTGCTTGGAGCCCGGGCGCTTGGCGGACTTCAGCTATCACACTTACTGTCCGGATTACATCATTTGCTGTGACGCCGGGCAGGGCCTTTTCAGCGACAACGTCTATCCCTACCACTGGGCGTCGCGGATGCAAAGGTCGTTTGAGACGGTTTACCGGAAGGCCAACGACAGCTTCCGCCAGCGCCTCCACAGTAGCGTCGAGTCGGGTAAGTTGAAGGGGTTTGTCCTATCTTACCTCGGCCAGATGGATCGCGCCCTTCCCCTTATCCCGCCCGACCTCGTCAGGCGCGAGGAAGTTTATAAGTACCCGACGGATTTCTCCCCCATGAGTGACCGCGACATTGGACTGCTCGCCGGCCGCGGTGAGCAGCTCACTAGGCTGCTTATCAGTCACTATTGCCCTGAGTTGTAGAGCGCATCCTAAGTAGGGAATCTAAAAACTTCCCACGCCGCGCCAAGGGGAAACTGACTCTGAAGTTAGTAGCGCTTCTTGCACATCGAGGTAGGTGTCGAAATAGTCATGCTAATCTGGGTCGTGTCCTATGTTTGAAATTACAAGTTAGAATTTATCGGGTTAGGAATTTCAAATTAGGACACTACTTATATATGAGGCTGTTTCTTGTAAAACCACTGTTTGAGCTATAATGTCTGCCGTTTTGGTAGGTTTTGTGCCGAGGTAATTGTTGGTTAACACTAAACATATTTCTTGAGTAAGGTGGAGCATTTGTTAGTCGCAATAAAAAATAAATGTGTCGGCATCAGGGCGGGCCGCATGTCAATAAGGCCGTGCTCTAATCGACCGTTTATTCATCTCAGTGCGACTAAGCACCGATTCCTTCGATCACACATGTGAACGTCGGTAATGTGACAGGATTTAGCTAGCCGCCCTGAGGAGATGCCTCACGGCGGCTTTTATATTGCCTGTGGCGCATGTGGAGAATAGTTACTTGTCATACGCATGAGATCAGGCGTTAAGTTACAGAGGACGGTTGCTTACTTCTGCTGAAACAAATCGTCCCAAGGGGTATTGAGGATGGAAGGTTCAACTAAACTTACTAAAGAACTAATGGAGCAGTACGGTTGGCAGAAAATGATCGCCGACTGTGAGAAGAAAGAGCGCTTTCAGTATTGCAGTCTGTTCTGCGCGAAGGCGGCCGCGGCGCGCGAGGCCGGCGATCAAACTGCTCTGGAAGTGTTCTGGCTATTGGGTAGGGCGACTTCGGTCGCCGTCAGGTCAGACTCGAAGAGTGAGCCTTTCCCCGAAGATTGGCTGCTTGAATTCACGGACGAGCAGATCTCACTGTTCAGGGAACTAGCTCTGGGCGTGGAAGACGCGGAGCTGCGCGCGCGGTTCGCGGACTTGGTGTGGGAGCGCCGGCGTGACCCTGAGATGGGGAGATTGGCTGTTGAGGCTTACCTTGAATCCGCACATGTACTGGAGGACCCGCGCAACTGGACGGCGTGCGCGAAGAGGATTGAGCGCGCAACAAACATCGCGCGCTTGCTCGGGCCGAAGTCGGAACATTTTCGGCGCGCCGTCGAGCATACCGAGGCAGTGCTCGATCGCTACGACGGTGAAGATCCTCTCTTCCTCTCCGCCGTGCTGATGGAGTTGCTGCTAGAGCATCGGCAGGGGGACGGCTCGAAGTACGCGGCGCTCGCCGGGAGAGCCGCGGCGCGGGCAGTTGCCGAGAAAGAGTGGGAGCGCGCGCGGCGCTACCTGCACATCAAGTGCGAGTGGCATTTCCTCGCGAAGCAGCCGGACGAAGAACGTGCTGCCCGCGAGGAGTGGATCGAGACTTTCGTGCAGGAAGCGGAGGAGATCGTCAACACGCCGGGGCGGGCGGCACCCTACAACCACGCCAGCTTCAAGTTAGAACAGGCCTACAAGGCTTATCAAGAGCTCGGCGGGCCAGGCGCGAAGGAGCGGCGCGCGGAAATCTACCGCTTGCTGGTGGAGTACCAAGGGCGGATTAATGAGGAGTTCATCACCATAGCAGCGCCGATGGGGGCTGAGCGCGAGGCTGGGGATAAATACTTCGCCGAGTACGCCGTCAACCAAGTCAAGGGGAGGGGAGTTGTCGAAGCCATAGCCGCGTTGGCCTTCCTGCCCGCACTGGGGAGCGTCTCACAGTTACACGATCAGGTGCGGCAGCGCGTGAGCACCTCGCCGACGTTCCTCCTCTTTCCTACCGTCATGTACACCGCCGACGGCAGGGTGGCGGCGCGCCCTTCTCGTGCTACTACCCGTGAGGAACAGATCGCCGACGAGGTCAGGGCGCAGATGTTCGTCCGCTCCAACGACCTACGCACGTGGGGCGCACAGACTCTGCTGCTGCCGGCAATTGACCAGATTAACTCCGAGCACCACGTCAGGATGAGAGACCTCTTACCTATTGTATTGAGCAGCCCGTTCGTTCCCGCGGGGCGTGAAGTCTTGTTTGCCAAGGGGCTGCACGCCGGGTTGACCGGCGATTACATAGTCGCGGCCCATCTCTTAATACCGCAGATCGAGAACTCACTGCGTCATATCCTGACGCAGAGCGGAGAGGTTACTTCCGGAATGAGCAGGCAGGACGTGCAGAACCTCTTCGACCTGAACCGGATGCTGACTGCTGACGCCCTCGAAACGAAGCTGACTGAGATATTAGGCGCAGACTTGGTGTTTCAACTCAAAGGGCTGCTAGTGCAACATTATGGCGCTAATCTGCGCAACGAGATCGCACACGGCACGCTCGGCGTCAACGAGTTGAGCAGCGGCTTCTACGGTTTGCAGGCAATATATGCGTGGTGGCTCGCACTACGCTTATGTCTGACGTGCATACTGTCTGCTGACGAGCCCGCACAGCAGGAGGCCGTGTCGGCGTGACAGAAAAGCTGCGTTGACTGAAACGCCGAGCATGAAATCGCTATGAGTGTAAAACCGAACAGCATGGTCGCGCCTCCGGCGAAGCATCATTATGTCCCGCAGTTCTACCAGCGGGGGTTCATAAGTGAGTCAAGCAACCGCATCTGGGTTTACGAGAAGGAGCGTGAGCCTAGAAGTTTCTCTCCGCGCAAGACGGGGATGAAGATCGCCCTGTACGGGTTTACCAACAGCCGCGGCGAGTTCGACACGGAGACGATCGAGAAAGAGCTGGCAAAAATAGACAGCGACGGGGCGAAAGTCATTCAGAAGCTTGAGCGGGGGAATCCGATCAAGGATCAGGAGCGGCTCAGCCTGTGCCACTTCGTGTCCGTGATGTGGCGGCGCACCCCGAAGCATAAGGAGCAAGTCGAGAAGGCGGCCGCCGAGCTAATGCCGAAGGTCTTCGAGGGGCTGGACGAAGAATGGCTCCGGCGGATAGTGATGGTGCGGGCGACGTCGCCTGCGCAGGCCGAGCAGTTATTTAACAGGGAGAAAGAGGAACTGGAAAGACTGCGCGAGCAGTATATGAAGGAGGTGCCCGACTTCTTGTTTGCGGGCAATACAGTCAGAGATTCCAATTTTGAACAAATAATGTACGGGATGGATTGGGCTCTGTTCAGGGCGGCACCCGGCACGGAGTTTTTGACGTGTGATGACCCGGCCTTCTTCAACAAGGGCACTGGGCTTAAAGACCGCGAAGCCGTGATCATGTTCCCGCTCTCAAGCGGGCTCTTCTTACAGGCGATGCACATTTCAAATTTCGGAAACGGGTACCACCAACTCAGCCCGGCCGAGGTAGAGCGGCTGAATACCTATGTCGTCCAAAACGCCTATAAGCAGGTCTATGCCTCGCGGCGCTTAGACTGGGTTAGCTCGTTAGTTAACAAGGAGATCGGTGCGCTATGGCGCGGATCATCTCGGAGCGGACGTTAGCCGCTTGCATGGTGTTAGTAGGCAATAATGTATGAAACTGATTGAGTTCAGATGCACCCATGTAGACAGCTTGAAGTTTACCGCCGGCACAGAGATACGCGCGGGGGAGTCTTTCATGCTGTTTAGCGAAGACCCCGGCATGAATGATGAAAGCGCAACAGAGCGAGACGAGAAGCGGATCGTCAAGTGGCTGTTCCACCAACAGCCGTGGGCCGCGCAACTAATACTCCAAGAGTTAGGGATGGCGCAAAGCTCATTTGTCGACAGAGAAGTGACCGAGCCTTTTACGCAGCCTAATAGAAAACCTGGCGATATTGATGTCTTTATCTGCGAGCCTGATCGTCCAGATCAGGTGGTTGCCATCGAGTGTAAGAAAGTGAGTGTCGTTGCGCAAAATACGCAGAAGGATATAGTCCACAAGATTGAGAAAGTCGGGAAAGGGGTATCGCAAACTAATGCGCTACGCGAGTTAGGTTTTTATCAAACATACCTTGCTGTGATTACTGTAATTGACGGAAGGGGAAGAGCCGGCCATAACGTACTGTTCCGGGGCATTGGTAGCTCGACCCATAACACCCATCGGGGCGCGCAGACTCATCAAACTCGAACGCGGATCTACGAGTTTCCGCGCCGCGAGGACTTACACAAAGAGGTAGGCATTATCTTCATCGAAGTGGTTCAGCCCACTGGAAAAAGTTTGGACGAAAAGTTCGGTGTCTGCGTGTGTGTAAATAAGCGTGCGGTACCGCAAGAGCAGTCAAACAGTCAAACAAACAGAGTCTTGGATTACATGAAGCGCTACTGAAAAGCATAATCAACTAGGTCTTATCCGCGTGATGCAACGGCTCAAGGGTCAAAACTGAAACCCTTTGGCTGATTGAGGCGATGTTTCGGAATCAACATCAATCCTGCTTCAAGCAGATGATTCTCAAAAGTTAGTATCAAGTTATGGCCATCTTCTCTCGCAGAACAATCCAACGAATGCTCAATGAGAACGCGTCCTTTCTCACTAAGGAACAGTTGGCTCAGCATGTGGCGAAACTTAACCGGGAAGATTTCCAGGTCATAGATACCGAATGGGAGATTGCCGTCCTATATGCCTTCAGCAGACTTGGCACCGTTGTTCATGAGCCTGTACTCGAAGGAACGGCTGCGCTGGATTTGTTGTTTACCCACGACGACGGAACGGGTTTTCTAGCCGACATCACCTCCGTCAGCGATGAGGGTTTCGAGAAGGAGACTTCGGTCAAGGCGTTCGAGGTCGAATTGAAGGAGCGTCTCAGAAAGGCTGGCCTTTTGTATAAGGGCTGGATGCTATCCATTGGGGAACATCGCGTTAAATACGGCGAGCGGCGCAGACCAGCCATCCCGCCGCGCGGCGAGTTCGCCAAGGAGATCTTCAATGCAGATTTCAAAGCATTTCTTCGGCAGATTAAGGAACACCCCGAGCAAAGTCATACGTACAGCGTCAGCACAGCGAAGACTGCTGTAGCGTTGACGTATAACCCCCAGGGCAAGGGCTTCGCGAGCCACCTGCCTGTATACAATGCGGCAATGACGAAGGATCAGAATCCTGTCTTCAACGCGCTCAGGATGAAGGCCAAGCAACTCAAAAAGGTCTCTTATGCAGGGCCCAGAGGCATCATCCTTTGCGACGGCGGGAGCGACATGGTTCATCGCCAGCCGCACGGCAGTTTCGAGTTTAACTACAACGCCGTTGATGCAGCTAGAGATTTCCTGCGCCAGAACCAATCGATAGATTTCGTGCTCATGCTCTCCAGCGTTTGGACGGACGAGGGTCGAAACCGCCCTTGGGCCGGCAAACCAGCACGTAAAGTCCAAGCAACAATTATCGGGAATAAGAATTTCGGCAGTTTACCCGGCAGTCTTAGAGAAAGTCTGGAAGCGATAGAGCAGCAGTTTCCCGAACCAACCAACACGGCGAGCGGCGCAAGAGAGACTATCAGGCATGGATATGATCCGAAGGCACTAAGACCACTCGCAGGAGGTATAGCCGTGAGTCACAACCAGATACGCATATCGGCGAGTGCAGTTCTCGCACTACTGGCCGGCCAGATCTCTCAAGAGGAGTTGTTCAAATCTCTGGGCTTCAAACCTTGGGATGATAAACCACATGCGATGCGAAACCCGTTTGAATATATGCTGAGCCAGAAAATGCGGGTTATTGAAGTCGGGGTTGAGGAGACGAAATATGATGACGATAATTTGATCTTCAAATTCGAGGGACCTGATCCTGCCACTTCACCATTCACAAACCCGAAGGCTGGGGCGGCTTGACCGTTTATACTTGCTCGCATGATTCTGTTAATTACAACGGGCAGCCTCTCAGTCGATATTTTCCTTAGACAAGGGGTTAATTACCGTCGCCACCATCTATCCTCGCCAAAAGGCTTGTCAATGTCGCCGACAAGGCTCTCTATCTGGATGACGGCGTTAATCGTAAAATCAACAACGTACTCTGCCTCATCAGCTTCGGGCAAACGACCTGTAAGGGCGGCTTCTATTTTTCCGCCGGCATAGTAGGCGAGCATGATGTGTTCGGTAATCCGCTCATAGCGCCGATAGCTCGCGTAATCGATGCCAACCACAGCCAGCACTAGTGAATCGCGCATGCCCTTGAAAGCTCCTAGCGCCTCGCGGCTTGGTTCCGCTTCTCCCCCTTTAACGACCATTAGAGCGTCAAAGTTGTCAGGGAATGAACTGGTAATAGAGGATTTTACGCGCCCGAGTGCCAGCCCGAGCGCGGCCTTGGCTTGAACTGCCGCGTCCGTATAATCATTCGCCGCCAGTTTATTCTCCGCCTTAATCAAGAACTCTCTTATCTCCGCGTGGTGAATAGCGTCTGTCAGCCTGATGGCGTCGAAATCTTTAGCCCACACGTTGGAGATCACCTGCTGGATGAAATCTCTGGTGTACGTTCTGCAATCGTTAATATCGGCCGCGGTCGGATACTTCGCCTCGTGCATCGCGCCGTTTCTTATGCGACGGACGCGGCGTAGCTTCTGCGCGTCTGGCACAAGCGGGATTGCCGGGGTGGCAGCGGCAAAGACTCTATCGGCTAGCTGGATCAGCTCATTCAGGTCGGACGTGATTTTCGCTCGGCTATCTACGGCGGTGATCGCATTCTTCAGTAATGTTTCGTTAGCCAAGTCAAAACTAATCAGGGAGAGAATCCGATCCACGTCGCTGTGGTGCGACCCGGACTGAACTACGGCCCGCTGGTATATCTGTTTGATCAGGATGAGGGCCTTATGAGTAATTAGGTCTAGTGGTACGGACATGGTAACTCCGACGGCTGAGCTCGCTGCCGATTAGGCGGCGCTAATTGCCAATGCGCAAATAGATACTGCTTGGTCTTATGGCTATGTTGCGAACTATTATTGGTCGCAATTGGTTGGCCACAGACCATAATCCTATTTCAATATCTTGTGTAGTAAGAAAATGTTTGCAACACTATCGGTTAAGCGAACAGGATAATGCGATATGCGTTTAGCAGAGATCAGCACAATTGCAGCCTCTATCGCAACTATATTGGCCACCATCATCTTGGCAATTACGGCATTAATATACCTGCTTCAACTGCGTTCAATGACTAAAGCCCGCCAATTGGACTCCATGTTAGCTATTTTAACGTACTTAGACAATCAAGATTTACGGCGAGTAAGATACTTCGTTTACGAACATTCTGTGAGATTAATTGAACTCCTCGATGTACCCTTTACATGGGAGCATTGGAAGCATGTTGATGAAGTGGTTAAGCGTTGGAGTGAGAATAGAATTGAACTATACCAAATTGATATGTGGATTAATTCTCTAAACAAAATAGCCTTTCTTATCAGAGAGGGCTATACCCCTGTTGATGTTTTACCATTTATGAGGAATCCATTCTTACGGTGCTGGGGTATCTTACATCCTTACATTGAACGCCGGCGTGAATATAAAATGGGTTTACCAGATCAGCCATCTACGTTCGCAATTCACCTTGAGTGGGCTGTAACAAAAGTCAAAGAGGATCATCTAGTCAACAAAAAGCAAATTAACAGCAACTCATTGTAAATAATGTGCACCTACATTTCTATTCATCTTCTATAATTGTTAGCGCGGTAATAAATTATAGGTACTTGCTTAAAGATGTTCACCTCTTAAAAAGAAAATCATACAAGTCTATATAACCATTCCTCACAGGAGGTATAGTGAATAATTCTGGGCAAAGGCAATCAGACCAAGCTTGGGAACTTGCCAAGTGGAGGAACGAGGACTGGTGCCCTGATGAGCGCTACAATGCCCCTTGGTACTCGGAAAGTACGCCCATAATCATTGGCGGTTGTCCTAGGTCAGGCTCCACGCTTCTGCGATTGCTCTTGGGTAGTCACCACGATGTGATCGACGGGCCAGAAACACATTTATTTCTTCCCCTCCCGATCGATACAAAGCGATTGGAACTCCGCTTCCAGATGCCTCGGGGCACTCTTGAACTCCTTTACAATGTCACGTCGACTCGCGGTGCTTTCATTGACGGCTTTCAGGAACTGCTCTTGGCGCAGTCTGGTTGTCGCCGTTGGGTAGAGAAGACTTCCCGAAATGTGCATGCCTTTGAGTGGATTCGCGATCGATTCCCGGCTGCAACGCTCCTTCATATTATCCGTGACCCAAGGGACGTAGTTGTGTCCCTCCGCACACATCCACGGTTCAAGCGCGGGCAGATCGAACGCGTGCCGTCCAATTGGCAACACCCATGGCCTGATTGCATCGACCGGTGGAAGCGATGTGTCGAAGACGGAATTCGCCTGCGTGAGTCTGCTCAGTACTTGGAAGTGAAATACGAAAACTTGGTGTGGGACCCGGAAAGTACTATCCGCCTAGTCTGCGCTCATGCGAGCCTACAATTCGACTCATCAATGCTGAGCACACAGACGCGCCAAGACAAGGTGGCAGGTGCACAGCGTCCCTTCGTTATCAATAACCTTGAAGCCGGCGGCCCGATTACGCGAACTAGCGTGGGGCGCTGGCGTCGAGAGTTGCCGACAGAGATCCTTAGCAGCTTGGAGTCCGAACTACGCGACCTCATGTTGTTGACCGGGTATGCGCTGGAGAATGAATGAGCCACCTAACAGACACACAGGTTGACCAAGTGTTGGCGCGTTACCCTGACTTGATCAGGGATGCAGTTCTCGAAGCACTTGTTGAACATGGTGCCGGCCTTGTGCGGCAAAGTAAGACGAGTCTCCGAAAAAAAGAAGCCGGACCCGCCTCTGACCGGCTTACTTCTATGATGGGGTTTATCGGAAACCCGCCACGCGTAGTAGGCTTCAAGCTCATCGGTAGCGCATCTGGCAATCCCGCCATCGGGCTACCACGCGCCTCGGTTCTTATCATTCTATGCGAATCTGAGACGCATGCTCTGAGGCATATCATAGCTGGCACGAGTATCAGTTTGCAGCGGACGGCGGAGATGGCTGTTCTTGGAATCCAAAGGCTAAAGCCTGGTGCCAGAAAAGTTGTAATCGTCGGAAACGGAGAACTCGCGCGGGCCCTGGTTCCTTGCATCCGAAACCGAATCACCAGGGTCGAAGATGTCACAATCTATGGGCGCGTGGAGCTTGCGAGGCTCGACGGAGCTGTAAGCATCCCGGCGGACATAGTGATCACGGCAACCAGCGCAGACGTGCCGATCCTAACGGATGTTCACCTGAAAGACGTTCGGCTCGTTGTCAATCTCGGACTTCGAGAGCTTTCATCAGCCACTATTGCCGCCTTCGATGAACACATCGTGGATGATCTTAGGTCGTGCGCGAGTCAGACCACTCCGTTTGCGGAAGCTTTACGCTCACAGTCGATTATGCTGGCAGATGTCCGCCAACTCTCGGCCATCATGAACGCACCATCCCAGACCAGCCCTGAGAAACGCATCTACTTTCAGCCTTCCGGCATGGTGGCAATAGACCTACTCGCTGCCGCCAAAGTTTTGGACTATTCATCGCGTCTTTGACTAAGCCCTTCGCCGCGACGCTGCTCATCCAATTAGTCGAATAGAAAAAACTGAGCCTCGATGAGCCGATGTCGAGGCACTAACGCGATTTCCAAATATCCTATGCGGTGGCCCCGGTTAACGTCCAGGGCTAGATAGATTCACACAGCAGTTAAAACCTCAGAAAAAATTTGTGGTCGCCACTTAGTTTCGCACTTTAAGGGAGGGGATGATTCCTAATGACGGCGGGTAGGACTACCGGATTTAGAGTCAACGCAACTGGTTTGCAATCTCAGCACATAATCTGATAGCTGAATGATGAGCTTCTAACGCTTCCATCTTTGTTACCGTTGGTTGGCCATATCTTACGCCTGCCGAGCATTGCACTTTAGCTAATTCAGTTGACTGGAGCGCAGGAAGACCTAACGCTTCCGCGCGGGTAGCCAACGCTTGAAGGTCATGGCCGAAAGGCGGAGTCTGGCCCTTGTGCCTGATAAACGCTTTGATAGTTTTCTCGACCGCCTGCAAGGATGCCCATTTAGAGAGTCCATATTGAGGCCGCTGTTCAAATAAATGAGAGATTGATGCTGCAATGTCACCCTTAGCTTCTTCGATGAAAGGAATGTTTTTAATATGACAGATTGATTGCGTTGCTTGCCAACCAAATAGAAATAATCTGGTAAGCTCTTTCTGCTCCTCTAAACTCAGAGTCAACGCATAATCCTCTGTCAGTCCTTCGATACAATTTAGTAGATTGAAAACGGGCAGAGGGTCATTCCCATCCTTTGCTATTTGTGTGCCGGGGTTAGGCATCCAGAATCGCGGGTCACAGATGACTTGTACCTTACCGCCTATGAATGGGAAGCGAACCTTGAATAGATCACCTCGAATCGAGATAGCCATTTCGCCAGTCGAATAATCCACATTCAGCTTGTTGCCATAGCGCACCTCGAACCACGCCATTACCTTCCGCGCTAGCGGGTCACTCATTGATAAGCCGAGGCCGAAGCGGGAAGAGAACTTCAGAAATCCCTTAATCTGCCGCGCAGTGATCGGAATGTTATCGTTACGCATCTCCTGATCTATCTGCTCCAAGACCCGACTGAAGTCCTCTTCAGTTTTAATGTTATAAGGTTCTTTATCGATCATGCGCCTATTATTTCTAGACTCTGTGTAAGCCCAGCGCTCTTGTGAGATCAGCCAAGGATTTTGCCCCACTCGTAAGTAAGGCCTCGAGCTTCTTCTGTTGCAGGAATAAATACCGCCATTGCCCGTAGGTCGTGCGGCTCATCTTCTCGCACCACAACTGCGCCGTCTCGCCTTCGAGCGCCATGCCGAGGGTGGTGAAGAAGGCGATTGCCGTTGCGAGGTCGTTGACGACAACGCTGACGTGTCCCATTCTCTTGATCGTCATATCACTGCGTCCTTGACCGCTTTTGCGGCGGTTTTGTTAGGGCTATTAAGAGTCACCCAATCAACTTCTCAATATCCCTTATAGAAACATTTCCAGCGCCTGATAAGTGCCCTGCGATCATTTAGGGTTACCACATAGTCAACATCGTTACGATTGTGCTGAACCACGGAGTCGACTCAGATAAGGTCTTCATAATCCGTGCCGCGGTAGCTCCTCAACCCCTTTTCAGTGATCCTGAATGATGAGGTCGAAGCAGCTTCAACTTCACCCAAGTCCGTCAGCAGCGAAAGGTCTCTCAGGATTTCCATCCTGTTATTGACGGCGGCACCCTCGGCTATCTTTTCGTAATGTATGTCGGCACTGCTACCCTCTCTATCATACAGATCAGCCAGAAAGGCGAGGATGTGTTGCCGGATCCGCCCGTGCCATGCCACCCTTTCTTGCAGGGCGATGCCGCTCTCTTCAGCGCGGATAATCCCGTCCGGCGTAATCTCGAAGGAGTACCACTTACCGGAGCTTCTAATCAGGCCCTGATTCTCTAACTTATCGACGACTGTGCGAAAGGCAGTCTTCTCCCAGCCGCCCTGCTCCTGCACGGTGTTGAGGCTAAGATCCGTATGACGCTCCCAAGCGTCATATAGCGCTTCGAGAATCTTGCGCGCGACTTCCCGTTGTTCCTGTCCATCCATAGTCTCTTCCCCCGGTTTCAGATGATGTCCTCGTAATCTGCGCCCCGGTAATGCCGTAGCCCCTCGTCAGTAACCCGGAAGGAGGAGCTCGAAGCAGCCTCGATCAGGCCCGCATCTGTGAGCAGCTCAAGGTCGATCAACATCTCATCCACATCGCCCGGCGCGCCCTCGGCGATCTTCTCATAGTGCTCATCGGCGCGACTGCCTTCCCGGTCATACAACTCCGAGAGGTATTTAAGGATGTGTGTCCGAATCTGCCGATGTTTCTCCGCTTCGGCCTCCGGCACGATGCCGTTGTCCTCCGCGTAGAAGATCCCGGCCGGCGTGATCGTGTATGTGTTCGAGCTACCGTAGTTTTTGATCAGTCCACGCTGTTTTTCCAACTTCTCAATAACCGTGTCAAAGAGGGCTTCGTCCCAGCCGCCCTCCTGCTGGACTGGGTTGAGACTTATGATCGTATGCTCAGCCCAGGCGTCATACAGGGATGTGAGGACCTTTCGTGCGATCTCGCGCTGTTCTACCTGACTCATGATTTACTTCTCCGGTGAATGTTTAACCACGGTGAAGTGGTTAATTCTATCCGACGCCGGCGCTATCATCATCGGCAGCGGGACCTTGGTCTATGTAGCGGAGCAGCAATTTACCCAGACTCGTTGCTCTGAGCGAGGTGGCCTTCATCCGCCCGGTCTTTTCGTCGAACTCGGGCAGATTACCTTTCTCCGGCCTCTTGAAGACCGGCTCAAGCAGCCCGACCTCAATCAGTTTGTTCCGGTAGCTGTCACGCAGCGCTCCCCGGTCGATGTTCTCCTGCGGCGCGCCCAAGACCCTATTTATCGGAGCGAACAGCTCCTGATGCAGGCCAGCGAACTCTCTCCGCTTGGCTGATGAGAGAGAATAAAACTTCAGCGTTAGGATCTCCGCATCATTCAACTCGCCAAGAAGCGCGAGCAGCTTTTTCTCTTCCACATGGGCCAGCTTCTCGTTCGTGATACTGTTCTTGAGTAGTGACGCAATATACTCCCGCCTCTCATCCGTCATGGCGCGCGAGGCTTGGACCAGCGCATCTTCCAGCAGGTCGGTGAACTCTTCGGTCTTCACCTTTTGCCGCACCATGTCCTCTTCCAAGTATCTCAGCCTGTCGTCCAACACCTTGGCGAAGGTGATCAGGCGGGCTAATTTCTGATTCGGGATGGCCATGCCCACCGCTTCGCCGAGCAACTGGCCGACGAAGGGTGCAATGCCGACGACACCTTTGAAGAAGGCGGCCGCAATGTCAGCCCGGTTGGTTTCGAGGTTTGCCTCGTCAACTTTAATAATGCTCAATTCTTCGTTCATAGAACCTTACATCAAATCTTTTACACCGCGGCCTAGAATCGAATTCACCTTGGTGGGGTCCTAAGCAGTAAATTGATTCTCCCCAATGGTGTTCGGAATTATTGGTTTCAGCTTCGTGCCAAGTCACTTGCAGCCTAGATCACCAATATCACCAGCCACCCACGTCGAAATGCCCGCGCACCGGTTCCAAGCCGGCAGGGAGGGCCGCATCGCAAGTGACACCGAGGTACGTGGCTGCGCGGCTCACGCCGACGTAGAAGAAGCGGTCGAAGAGATCAGGCAGACGCTCCGCCAGGCCGTCGATTCCGACGAAGAAGACTGCCTCGAACTCCAGCCCCTTGATGTGCCGCACGTCGAAGACCCGCACCTCTTGGCTGTCCCCGACATCTCGTCCATCCCTGCACCCTACGATAGATATGTTGCTCTCGGCTAGCAGGGGCCGTACAAGATTCACGATTGGGTCTATTCGCTCCTCCCCGTCTACGAAGACTGCGATCGATGGAAGCCTACCGACGGCGCGCTCCACCTCGCCGATGCGGCCGGCGAGCCACGAAGCTAAACGGTCACCGGTGTGATGTTCGGCCAGCAGCGGCCATACGTCAGCGCCATCACCGTGCTCCGGTGCCCTGAGGCGCACGCCCTCTCCATCCCGCTGTGTTGACAGGGCGGCGGCGAGTTCCCGGAGTCTGTGGCTTTGCCGGTACGCTATATCGACAGCCCGCACTTCGATTGTGTTGCCGTCCATCCCGCCCAGCCACTCTATCTCGTCACGTCCCCGCACGCCGTGACTTGTGATACGCTGATCGAAGTCGCCGCACGCGAACCAGGAGCGCAGCCGCGGGTGCGCGAGCTCCATCGTGCAGGCCAGTTGGACGGCGGAGAAATCCGTCGCCTCGTCCACGAACACCTGCGCTAGGTACTGGCCCTTTATATCCTCCAGCCAGTCATGCACGCTTCGTTGTGTAAGATAAGACGGGCTGAACTCGAGGAGCCTGCGCGCGTTGCGCAGCATCGTGAGTATTAGGACGTCGGTCTCTCCAGGAGAAATTCGTCCTCGCCTGATCGACTCATCAGCGGCTGGCTTGAACAGCCGCCCCTCTTTTATCGCTCGGCGTCTGAAGCGGGCGTAAACTCTAGGCGCGTCCATGACAAATAGCCGCGGCCCCTGCATGAGAGTACGAACATGGGTGCGCGTCACGATGCGAGCACCTAGCTCGGCCAAAGATTCGGCTGGCGGGAGCCGGTCACCTAAGAACTTGATGACCCGCCCAGCGCGACCGCCGACCGTAGAGCGGCCGCGCGCCGTCGCGCGCGCCAAGCTTCGCAGCGCGGTCAATAGGATTCTGGCCGCGGCTTGACGCAACTCAGCCGCGCTCCGCATCTCCTGCGCCGGCGGAAGGTTTATCTCCTCGTCGTCTTCATCATCGTCCTCGTCCTCGTCCTCGTCGCGTCTTTCCTCAAAGGCGATCGAGGGCAAAACCTCTGTTAGTTCTTCCCACAACCCTCTGTGGTCGCGAATAAGTGCGTTGGTTAGGTTGCGGGACTCCTGCATGACCTCATCATCAAGCCGTTTTAGTTCCGGCTGAAGTTGGGACGCCCCTCCAAGCAGGCTGGCAATCTCCTGCACAGAGAGGGGGCCTTCGCTGCGCCGACGACCGACGGCTGCGGCCGCGCGTCTTCGTAGCTCCTCGTTGTCGGCGCGCCGCAGCTGCTCGTAGGCTTCCGTAATACGCCTTATGACTTCGGCCTCGAAGTGAGGGGCAAACTCTTCGTACAGCCGGCGCACGCCCGCGCCGGAAGCGTCGGAGAGAAGTTCCGCAGTCTCGTCAAGGCGGAAACGTCCGGTGTCGGTCGAGCGCAGAATCCTGAGAACGTTTCTCGCGAGATCCAGTCGCTCCTTGTCCCAAGTCCTGAGGTTGTCGCCGCCAGCGGGGATACCCTCGCGGTTGAAGGCGTCCCGGAGGTATAGCTTCAGCAGCTCGGTCGGGGAGAACATCGCCCACAGGTTGAGGTATCTGGACGCCTCGCCGGGCAGGGCGGCGACGAGGGTTTCCAATTCTTCGCCCGTCAGCGCTTCGGGCGATCTTTTCTGGGCGAGGCGACGGATGAGAGTAGTAGTCTTGCCCGTGCCGGGCGGGCCGAGCAGTACGAGCTGTCGGTCAAGCGGCAGGCGGAAGATCTCACCCTGATACTGGTCGAGGATAGGCTGGTCGCGCAGGGCGATATGTTCGATCACCCCGCGCCTGAGCGTCTCGCGAACCAGCTCCGCCTCCGCGGCTTGCCGGAGAATATCGCCGAGGAAGTCCGGGACGCCCTCCACGCCCTCGGCAGATATGCCTTGCTGTTCAAGAAAGCGGCGCACCGATTCAAGCGCGACGCGCCAAGGTTCAAACTCGAAGCTGTCATCGACAGCATCCCACAGCCCCTCGCTACGCTCGGGGCGTAGCCGCACTCGTTCACGGATGCTGACCTCGTGTGGATGGCCATCGATCCGGATGGTCATACTATCCCCGGCCTTGAACTCGGCGAGCCGGCCGAACATAGACAGGTGCGAAGCAAGCTTGCCGTCGAGCACCGCGCCGCTCAACCCGGCCACCGAAGCGCGCGCGATGTAGAATGTCTCTTCGCGGGCCGGCTCTTCATCCTCCCACCGTACGACCACGCGGGCCACGAAGGGCTCGCGTTCAAGCCGCTCCAAATTCTCCCGATCCTGCGACCGAATCACGGCTAGGTTACGGAGCGCGTTTACCCCGTCCACCATCGTGTTACCGATGATTAAGGCCTGCGACGGGCGAGCAGCCACGCTCCCGCCGAGCTTTGTCCGCGCTTGTTGTGCCACTTCATCGAGGACGGCGAGGAGTTGCCTGCCAATCTCGGACAGAATTTGCTTCTGCTCGCTACTTAGTGCCATCAGTAGCCTCCATTGTTCGACGCGCGCGACAAAGTTTGGCCAGTTGTAACCCAAACGCCCCGTCTGTTATGAGCTCGACAGTGGAAGACGCCTCGCTATAAAGATTGACGCCTATACGGGCAAGAATGTCACAGGCCCGATCCTCGAAATGGCCGGGTTTCTCACGATCCACGAGTTCCAGCAGATCAGACGTCACACTCTTCTGGAGCCAGAGCAGATCGTCGAGTTGCGTATGATCAAATGCACGCAAGTCGAACCGCAAGTGGTTAGGTCCGTCAGGCACGTAACGCCGCTCCATCGAGCCACTCCCAAGTTCACCGAGGCGGACAAGCTCGCCCAGAACGTTGTCACGGAAATACTCGTCGGCGCTCTGGCGCGAGGCCATTCTGAGAAGAACCGGCAGAGGCACAAGCTCTGGATCGACTACAACGATGCCGTACAAATAGCAGTATTGTCTTACAGCATCATCAAGGGGACTGGCGGAGATTAGAATCCGCCAGTGTGGTCCGGGCTCGCCAGCACGCCGACGCTCGACATAAATGTCAAAAGTCTTTCGGTCGAATGTGCAGATGTCGGCCTTTGAGGGGCCATGACCAACGTACGCCTTGGCTTCGCAAATCAATGTCGAGCCGTGACGAGATGCCGCGGCGTCGATCTCATGTAAAAAGCCAGACGCGGAGCCGCATCCGAAAAGTGTCAATGAGCCTGGCCCTTGCTTCGCCCAGGAGCCCGTATGGCCAAGCACAGAAGACGCTAGGCGCTCCCACTGCCTCCCCCGCAGCCACCCGCTCGCCGAGGGCGGGTAGAAGCGGGCGAGGACATACATGGCTTCGCAGAAACCGGCCAGCCACTCCGCTTCGCTCATAGCGTTACCTCAGCAAATCGTCTATCGCCCTTGCGTCACCACTGTCGGCACTGGCGCTACGGCGGAAGGTGGCGGCTGGAACAGTGCCGCTCAGGCCCAAAACATCGGCGGCCAACGCCCCATCGATCATCGGCCTCTCCAGATCAGCCGCTCTGTCGAAGAGCTTATGCGCCTCCATCAGGAGGATGCCGGGCCGACCACCGGAACGTTGGAGCAGGATAGGTAATGCGCTCTCCTCGAATGGCGCAAGTTCGCCCGTCTCACCATCGATCCGCTCTTTGTCGAGGTACGTGACGAGCAGTGTTCGTACCTGCTCAACGGATTGGATACCGCGAAGGACAACAACGGCGTTCTCGTTGGCCGGGTCCTCAGGGTCGTAACTCGGTAGGCGAGTTTGCCTCCACATCTCGTCGAGTGCCTCGGCGGCGCGGGCGTGAAAAGTAAAGACACAGTGGACGCGCCCGACGAATGGCTGCGTCTCCGCGATAATGTCCCGCATGCGCCCCACCTCGCGCGTCCGTTTAGCTTTGGCGACTGTCGGGGTGGTAGCCAAGTCCTCAAGCTGATCGATGAACAGGAACAGATGCCTGACGCCGGCGGCGGAAACGATGGTGAAGGCGAAGTCGAAGTAGGCGAGCCCGTTCCTGATCCGGCTGGCTTGACTCACCTCCGAAAGGAAGGCGGCGAAGTCTCCGTCACTGCCGGCGCAGAACGCCTCCAGCGCATCCGCGCGCAACGGAGCAAGCGTCGCGCCGAGCTTTCGCCGCTCGGCCAAGATCAAGTTACGCAGGCCGTCGGTGTCGTCCTCTTCAAGCTCGTGCTCCTCACGAATCTGGGCGCGGAGAACGTCTATGACGGACAAGCCGCCGACGCCGTTTCGTGGGTCGGCCAAATATTCGACCGCCGCGAAGAGAACCGGATAAACGCCATTCACCGACATAGTGTTGAAAGAGGCATAAGCCGCGACCCCTTTGTGCCGCCCGACCCTCTCAGGTTTCATGCCCGCCTCAGTCAGTACGGTCTCACCGAAGTCCCTGTTGACCTCCTTAGCGGCCTGCCTAAGGATGGTCGTTTTGCCCATGCCCGTATCTTCGTTGTTCGCTCCCTTAGACCAGAGGAAGCCGAACCCCCTGCGGTCCATCGCCGCGCCGTAGATCATCCTCGAATAGAATTTCTCCAACTCCTCAGGAAACACGTCGGGGCTGTAAGGCTCGTCGCCTTGACTGATGGCCTCGGCAGGGAAGGGATTTCGGTCGACCCCCCAAGTCTCTTGCATGTGCTCGTATCTGTCACTCATCACTCATCTCCTTCAGGTTTAATCAGCATCACGTAGTAGCGGCGTGAGCCGAGGCGAAATGGTGGTTCGGAATAAGGCCAGTTAGCCGTACCCAACTGGAGTTCCAAACTGAAGGGGACTTGCCGCGCGCGCTCCGCGATCTCCGCGATCACTCGGTCAACCAGCGAGATGTTTACGCCGACGCGAAAAGCAGCGAGCGCGCGGACTTTGTAGATCCCTATGTAAGGGAAGCGGACCGCCGAGCCGCCGATGTCTGCTGTGAGGGCCTCGGCGATGTCGCGGTAGGATGCCGCCAGTTGTTCCGCGACTCGATCACCGAACTGTGACAAACCGCGCCGCGTGACGCTCGGGGCCTCACTACCTATTCCCTCAATCGCCGCTGTGCTCCACACGGCGCGCCCGCTCATGTCTTGGACATAGCGGCTCTCATCGAAGATGAAAAGCTGCCTGCCCCAGCTCGTCAGGATGTTGAAAGTGATCGCATCATAGCGAATGCCGCGGGCCTCCAGTGTGGCCACGACAAGCGCGTCGAGGACGGTGTCGAGGATGTCTTTGGGACTCGGCTCGGCGCCGCCGGAAAAACGTTTCTTGAGAGCCTCCCGGACCTGTGCGGTGACCGCCTCGGCGGAGGCGTTAGCGCGCCTCATAGACTGTCGCATCCTCTCAGCCGCGCTCTCGCCGAGAAGAGCCGTCCAAGACTCACTCGCATGCTTGAACTCTTTCAACTCCTCCTCTGTGTATTCGGGAATCAGCAATGGCTCTTCGCTCAGAGCAGCGCAGAGGGTGGAAAGGTACGGGTGCTGTTTGATGAGGAGCGGTGTCAGTGCGCCGCGGAACGCGGATTCATTCCCTCTGGACTGATCGAAGATGTCCAGCCCGCCCGGAGTTAAGTGGTACTTTGTCTCACGGTGCGCGTCAACATTCGTCCGTTTGGCTGGTACCGGACGACGCTCGACGAGGCCGAGTCGCATAAGTTCAGAGATGGCATCCGCCGTAGGAGACCAGAGCGTGTAAGCATCTGTGATCCGGGCAGTAGTGGCACTGCCACCAGACCTTCGATTGAGCTCACTGGAAACCTGTCGCACGCGTAATCGCAATTCATCGAATGTTAGCCCCTCAGCGATCCCTTGCATGATGGAATAAAAATAGGAAACGTGCGTGACGCGCGGGATGGTGTCTTTCGCGGGTGAACTGCTCATGAGGTTACTTATAACTCAAAGCTATATATTTGTCAAGATGAGGGGTCTCTAGTTTACCAGACCCCTCACTTTTAGAATTTAGTAGCATTCAAAAAATGTGCTAAGCCGCATATTTTCACCATTTACGTTGCCAGTGCGCTTTTATGCAGCTATCTCTCACCAGCATCGTAGCGGCATTAAGTCTGATAAACGATGTCAGCGACTTATCGCACGCCTGAATCAGTAATACTCAAGAAGGAATTAGACAGATACTGATTCTGGGTATATAAGGGCCTGATGGCTGTTTAGCACAAACGGTATATGAGCATGAATTCTAACGACCGAGAACTTTCCACCTCGACGGAACGAAGAGAACGAGGGGCACAGAGCTACCGCGAAGGGCATTCTTTTGAGGAGCGGGTGGCAGAGCTTTACCGGCTGTTGCACTATGAGGTCGAACACGGGAGGATTTTCAGCGGACGGCAAGTGGATCTGTTTATCACCACCACATTCGGGGACATGAAGATACAGCGTGCCATCGAATGCAAAGCGGGCCCGGTGGTGGCGGATCACATAGACAGCTTCGTCGCTAAACTCCGACTGGTTAGAAGCGAGTACCCTGCCGCGCAAGGGACTATTGTTAGCGGGGCTTCGTTTACTGACGCGGTGACGGCGCACGCAGCCCGTGAGGGGATTCAACTCACGCTATACCGTGATCTCGCGGCCCGCCTCTTCGACGGCCACGCATACGCCCAGAATCTGCTGCGTGAGTGCCAGTCCAACACCCGCTACCGCATACCTCTCTACATTGAGCCGTCAATTGGTTACGACACGGTAGGACAGGGCATTAACGCCTTCGAGGTCGTTGACGAGTGGTTGCAGGATAGCGATTGGAATCAGTTGACACTGCTTGGCGACGTCGGCACTGGAAAATCCTTTCTTTCGCGGATGATCGCATATCGCTTAGCAGAAGACTTCCTCAAGCGGCCACTGGAGCGGCCGCTGCCTATACTTATTGACTTGCGGAATGCCGACCGCGAATTTAGTCTCGAAGGACTTGTACTCACCCATTTAGCAAAGAACGGGCTATCGAGCGTCAGCTTCGACGTCTTTATGTATGTGCTGTCGCAGGGAAATATAGTGCTCATCCTCGACGGCTTCGATGAGATGGCAGCTCGCGTCACCAGACAAGTTACTAACCGCAACTTCCACGAATTGGCACGAGCGGCACAGGAGCGGGCTAAAGTATTACTCACATGTCGCACCCACTACTTCAAGAGCCGAACCGAGGAGGAGGAAGTCGTGCTCGGCAGCCGTCATAACTACGGCTCGGAAACAGCAAGAGATCTGTACTGGGAGTTGATCGCGCGCGCAGGGTTCAGGATCGCATACCTGAGACCATTCGGCCTCACACAGATCGAAGAGTACGTGAGACGCGCTAAGCCCGGCTCGGCCGACCGGGCACTGGCGAAGATCAGAAACACTTACAACCTGATAGAGCTATCGCAGAGGCCAATGCTGTTAGAGATGATCGTCAAATCTCTAGACGCCTTGACTGGTAAGGAGATCAACGCTGCCACTCTCTATGAAGTCTTTACGGACGCGTGGGTTCATAGGGACCAGTGGCGAGATGTGCTACCGCCAGAGGCAAAACTAACTTTCGTCAAGGCTCTCGCGCACAGCCTGTGGAATGAAGACGCAACGAACATTCACCACGAGCAACTCTTTGCTTATCTGAAACAGGAACTGGCTGCACAGATACAAGACCCGCAACACCTCGCCGAGGTAGACAGCGAGATAAGGACGGCCAGCTTCCTCACGCGGGATGACTCTGGCCACTACGGGTTCGCGCACAAATCCTACGCCGAATTCTTCTTCGCACGCTACTTAGCTGGCGAAATGAAAGCGGACAGATTTGATTGCCTGCACACACGGAGATTGTCACCAGAGGTGATCAGCTTCCTAAAGTACATGGTGAACACTCAGGAAGTAGAAAGAACGCTCGAAGACATTCTCCTCGGCGAATATCGGCCACTCGTTTCCGAGAACGCCCTTGTCTGTTTGTATGGACTTCGGCGGCATAGATTATTGACGGAGCAAGAAGAACACGAGGACGAGCAGGGCTCAGCACTGAAAGTTCCTTTACCGCCAAAGATGAGACTGGCCGAAGCGCAGTTGGAGCAGGTGAGTTTGGAAGGGGCGGTCATGGTGGGGGTTGATCTAAGTAGGGCCAACCTGTCGGAGGCGGTCTGCCCACGCGCGGACTTTACGGATTCTGATCTGTCCTATGCAAAGCTGGAGAAGGCAGATCTCAGCCATACTTCGCTACAAGGGGCAAACCTATCTTTCACTTTATCGATCAACGTCAATTTTGATCGCGCCGACTTGTCAGGGGCGAACTTTCGCGGCGCGAATCTCGCGGATAGTTACCTGTTACACGCCTCATTTGGCGGCGCAGATTTTAGCGAGGCCACTGCTGCAAATGCGATTCTGCCGGAAGAATTATTATGGTTAGCTGGACACGGGTTGAATGTCGAACAGATAAGGCAAGACGTTCAATCCTGCACCCCTTCGATCACAGAGCAGTATTGGTCGATGATCGAAGATTATTACCCGAGCATGCTGCGTATTGCACAGATCATGCGCATGGGTTACGCGATGGAGCCCCAGGATATAGTATCGGAGATCACCATTCAGCTCGCCGCGCCACAGAGCATAGAGCGGTTGATGAAGCTTAATGAGGATGAAAGAAGACGCTTCATTTACCAGTCTATGAGAAAAACTGTGCAACAGTTAATTCGTAGGAGTGAAGGGCTGTTTGGCGATATACCTATCTCTGAAATCCCAAGCAGACAGCTTAATAACCTTTTTGAAACTAATGAAAGGGATGAAGGGGTGATCGCGGATGAGTTCGCCGCTCAGCGCACGGAAGAGGTCACAGATGATGAGGAAGATGAAGAGATCGATGACCTCGCTCATGAAGAAGAGTCGGATGAATTTCAATACCTTGAAGAGGAGACGACCCGCTTCGCCAGCATTGATGAATACGTGGAGAATCTAGCGGGCAGGACTGTAGATCCGTTGGAGAGGATAATCATTGCCGAGGTTACCGCTGGGATGAGAAACATGCTGTCGGAGCAGCTCTGGAAGACAGTGGAGGCGCGCTATATTGATGAGTATGGGATAGAGGAAATTGCAGCGCAACAGGGCGTTCCCAAGCAGGCCATCCAAAAACAACTTGCCAAAGCACGTGAAATATTAAGGAGACACTTTTTTACCGCAAACGAAAAAGTAAAGGAAAAGAAATCGCGCCTATAACTACAATGACGGCACTCTTGCCCGCTTAGTTTTTATCATTGCCGTATGCACGACCGAGACTAACGAACTGCTCGCGCCCTACCACGATAGGATGCCTGTGATACTGAGGCCAGCAGATTGCGAGGCTTGATTAGATGCCGACGCACGCCAGACTGAAATCTTGGCATTACTGCGTCCATACCCGCGCGAGGAGATGAGCGCCTACGCGGTCAGCGCGCTTGTCAACAGCCCATCAAACGACGACCCGCGCTGTGTCGAGCCGCTACTTGAGAAGTAGTTTTTTTAGCCAAGCGAGGGTTATTGCGTTATAATTCTCACCGGGTTAGGCAAGACGGGAGTGCGCGCATAATGTCCACGCACATCACAGACAGAATGGTTAAGCATATTCTTCTATCGCTATCTCGAACTACTCTACGAGTGGAAGGGGTTTGCTTCCTCGAATCAATGACAGGGCCTAGTTGATCTTGCATGTAACAATCAGAGTTGCACGGTAATCAAAAATGGCCGTCTCGAGGAAGCATCTCGAGGCGGCTTTGTTATTGGGGCTAATAAGCGATGCGGACGGTGAATGGCACGAGGAGTTGAACGATGAAGAGTCAAAAGAATGGGTCGTTAGATTCTTTCGATAAAGAATCTTTCAAGGTCGAATTCGAGAAAGCCGTTCCCGGATGGATCGCGGAAATGAGCGATCTGCTTGAGAGACGTCCGCCGCGCATCTCTAAGAAAGTCAGACGTGAGATGGCCGAAGACATGGCTTGGGGCATCGAAGTCTCCATCCCGCACGTTAAGACGCTGGAGGAACTCAGCGGTGACCTCGGGCAGATAGATAAAGGCTATCGTACCGTGGAAGAGCTACTGCGGACATTGCTGCGCCGCAGCAAGCCAAAGGCCCGGCTGAAGCCAGGCGAGGACATCTTCGGTTACTTTCTGCGTAAGTACTGGAGGGCCTTGCGACCGCCCTATCGTCTGAAACGGTTGAAACAGTACCGGATCGCTCGCTCAGGCATCGAGAGACTAGTTATGTCCGTAGTGAGTTGTCCGGGAGGCATGGACGCCGGTAACCAGTTGATCGAGGAATTTCAACGAAAACACCTCAAGGAATACGTGCGCTACGCAAACGCGCTCAACGCGCGTATCAATAGCTACCAGAATATAAACATTAAGCGCATGACTCATCAGAACATCACCCGGCTCACGGACGTGTATCGTGACGCCGCGGCGGCGTTCGAGAACAGGTTGCGCCTTCTGGTCGGACTGAATCACATAGCCTGCGGGAAGGCTAAGACATACGATGACCTGCGGAAGTTCGGGTACAACGAACTACTGCAAGCAGTGAATTCGTCCGACAATCCGCTACTCCATTTCTTACAGGGAGCCGTGGATAGGAACGTGCGTAACGCCATGATGCACGCGGGCGTTTCCTCGTCGCTTTCTAAGGGGGTGATCAAATTTGCCGATAGGAAGAGTGAGGTCGAATGGACGATGAGCGAGTTCGTCAGGCGGACTCGGAACCTTATTCTGACTATTCAGGCCGTAGAATATCTGGAGCATTTATTCAACTACGCGCGCGCTTACTACACGTTCGCCACCTTCAAATATCTTCGGACCAACCCACCGGGCGATTCACCCGCGGGCAGCAATGTTGCCTCGACACCAAGTAAAGCCACAGGTGTTTTACCCCGAAGAGGAAGAGCGCAAGAGATATAGTTCGGCACATGCGCCGTGGGAGAAGTCTTACTATGGTCTATAAGCTTTCACCTAATGATCGTTGCCCCTGTGACAGCGGGCGGCGGATAAAGAATTGCTGCTGGCGACGGGTCGATAACTCTTTGCGGCCGCGCCAAGCTCGCACCTTCACCCCCGCGCCAACCACTGGCTACGCGAACGCGCGCTGCTATGCCGCGCCACTCAACGACTGCTCGCCGAAGATCAGCGGAGAGCACACGCTCAGCCATTCCGTGCTGCGAGAGTTAAGCCCAACGGGGATCATCGAAGTGAACGCCCTGCCCGGCAAGCCACAAGATGAATTCATAAGTGTGCCGATCCGCGTGTTTACGAGCAACGTTCTCTGTGACCGGCATAACGGTGCTCTAAGCCCACTGGATGTCATCAGCCACAGGTTCTTTAAGAGCTTGAGAGCAATTAATGCTGAGCTACGTGACAAAAGCAAGAAGCCCATAAGCCGCCCTTATCTCTTCAATGGTCACGATGTCGAGCGATACATATTGAAGATCCTCTGCGGCGACGGCTTCGCCAATAAGCTGAATGCGGTGAGCGGCCGGATCACGGGCTGGCGGCCGAGCGCGCAGTGGGTGCGAATACTCTACGGGTTGGAGCCGTTCCCGGCGGGCTGGGGACTTTACTTGGCGGCCACGCCCGGGGAGCCGTTCGATCTGGACGAGAACGTCCTCGGCATCTGTTCGGTCACGAATGACTATGGGAAGCTGTGCGGTGCCCGGTTTAAGGTTCTGGGGCTTGAGTTTGAGTTGTTGATGATAGTGCCTAATCCGGCCCAGCCGCGATACAGTGATAACTGTAGATACCGACCTAATGAAGTAAGCTTCAGCGACGGAAGGGCGACCCAGAGCATTCTGTTCGGCTGGGATGTTAAGGGCCAAGGCGGCACGCTACACATAGAGCACATTACGGGCACCGGGCAGCGAACTGGCGCGCCCGCCAACAACCCTTCGACAAATCAGGCTGCTTGAACATAAAGACAGGTGTTTAGAAAGGACGTTCGATTCCTCCAATGCTGAAGGTAGAGCACGGCGAACACATCACCAGATTCATCGGCCGGGTGGGCCATACGGGCCACCGGACGCAAACTTTCCACGAAGTCATTCTCAGCCTGCTAACTTCGATCCTTGGCAACCCCTGGTACGATCAGCAACTCGCAAAGCGACCGGAGGAGCGTCATATCATCCTGCAATGGATCGGCGCGTGGTGCGACGAGAGCCAGCAGGCGGTGCCACCCGATCATCAGCCCGGTCAGAGGTATGAGTGCAAGCGCACGGGGCAAGCTCAGGAGTTACTGGCGCTGGCGTACGACGTCTACTGCCTGCTGGAGGCCGACCGGCTTGACTGGGATGTGCGCGACCGGCTGAAGACCGACGATCAATTTCAGGGGGCGCGTTACGAACTGGCCGTCGCGGCCATCTTCATCCGGAGCGGCTTCGACATCGAGTGGCTTGACCAGAGGAAAGGGCCCGGCAAGCGGTGTGAGTTCATCGCCACACACCGCGTGACTGGTGAGGTGGTCGCGGTCGAGGCCAAGAGTCGCCACCGCGCCGGCACGCTCCAGCAGCCCGGTTCTCCGCCCGACTCGCCAGCCTGCGCGGCGATGTGCGGGGTCTGTACATGAAAGCAATTGCCAAGGATCCGAAAGACAAGCCTTTCGCCATCTTCATCGATGCGAATCTGCCGCACCAGCCTGAGCTGCGGCATCTGGAGAAGACGTGGATCCCCGATGTCTGGAATATGGTGACGGAGCATCTCACATCGCTAGTGCCCGCGCCTGCTCCTTTCTCGGCCTTGTTCGTCACGAACTACGCTTGGCACTATGAGGGGCGGAACATACCCAACGCCGGCGAGCACTTCTTCATTCGCCCGCAGCAGACGCTGCACCCTTGGCAGCAGCAGTCAACTTTTGATGCTATTGGCAACGGTCTCTTCAGGTATGGCGTGGTTCCTGATTATGAAGATGCGGCCTTCTGCCTACATGGCAGAGCTAATTAGTAGTAAGCCAACGCGTCCGGTGACTCTCATCGATCTGTTACGAATCATGGGTGGCGATCCTTTAATAAGAATTTGCGATTGTTTATTGTCATATCATAAAGGACGTGATTCGGCCTCGATTGCAGCATGAGATTGACTGACTAGGTATCATTCATAGCTCCCTGATAATTACTATTACTTTGAGGACCTCCAGTAAGGAGGATTACCTATGATAAGGTCAATCTTTTGTTTGAACTCAGGCCATTCAAACACCTCAACCCCAGACTTTCGAGCGAAGCGGTGCATGTGTGGAACCCGACTCATATTACAGACGATAGCCAATTGAGCCGAAGGGTTCAGGTGCGGTCTGTATAGGGACAACTGCCCCATCGCTTGCTGCAACGTCGGCCTAGTGAGTTTATATTTACACTCAAAAATTGAGTTCTTCGTAACAATATCAGCCCGCCCCGCGGGGCACGGCACTTGACTTCTGACGAACATGCCCCGACCTGCGAACAGATCTACGATATTTCTTTCGAGTTCGGCCTCGGGAGAGAAGCGTGGTTTACGAGTAAGCATTCTATTGGGTCTCCAGATGAGCCATCATGGTTACACATCGAATGAAAGAGGGAGGCCGAGTTCAATAATACTAGCTATATCTAATTATCAATAGCTCTACCTGCCAATCATCAAACGCCGGGTATTATTCTCTCCAACGCATTTTCATAAAGGCGCCTCGGAGTGTAGTCTGGGTTATCTGTACCCATAAACATCGTGCTGACTGGGCGGTCCTTGCGCTCGAAGATCAAAACAATAACTTGTTCCGGGTTATACGTCGTGACCAGATCGACAGTCTTTTGGTCAGGCCACCCCCCGTGTGCGTTTAACTCCACGCTGTTATCAGCAACATAGATCGGATTGAAATATATCCCGTCATCATCAATCACGGCTTCAGCCAGATTTATGGAAATAACCCCACGCCCTTTATTGATGTATTCACCATAAGCCATCGGCGCAAATAGCATCCAATTCTGTTTCACCCACGCCATAAGTCGCTGATTGTCAAAGTCAGGACGCTCCTGGCGCACGATGCCCGTGAACTTCAACCACCTTGCTCCTGGGTGCTGCTCCGTATCGTTTACCCGCCAGCTATTACGATAGCTCCCGCAACAGTTCTTATATCTTTTACCGCTCTTACAAGGGCATGGGGCCCTCCGCTTAACTTTGGGAATGACCCATGTCTCCGGCCCGGACTGGTTCTCAAACCAGAGCTCTCTATCAGCGTGGGCGCGGCGCCGAGTATCACTTATGCCGACGACTTCGTCGGGGGCATACATTTTGGGGCCGACCGAGGTCGAGTAATAGCGTGCAAGCACATGGTCCGTAACGTCACGCCGCACTACCACGACGGAAAGCTGTTTACCTATAGTCCCGTTGGCCTTCGGGCGGTCAGCCATTTCCCTTACAAGGGAAACTGCTTTATCAGCGATCGCCTGATACGGTTTTAGCTGCCGAAGGAGGTCCCGGATCTCGCCCTCGTCCTCTGTAGTCATTACTGGCCAGTTGCCCACACGCTGAACAAAAGTAAATTCATGCTCTAGGGGGCGAAGCTCAGCTCCATAAAGTGGCTCGAAATGATCCCAAGCTTCCTTGTCATCCTTCCCCGTCTCGAAATTCTGGTAATTAGTAAGAATGGCGGTGATGCCGAGCGGCGGTTTAGAGTAATAATTGTACCCAGAGAATATTATGCTCAGGCGCTTGCGCTGCGGCCGCAGATCCTTCAGAGCGGGCAGGTTCTGAAAGTCTCTCGTCGCTCGCTCCATCAGGCGGGGCATAATCTGATTAATTTCATAATCGGGCGGGCAGCATTCGTATAAAGCGTTCAAAAGCCAGCGACGAGTATTAAAGTTTCCGTATTTTGCCAACCCCGTAAAGCCGAAGATGACTCGGGTATTCTTACAAAGCAAAATGCCGGCCTTGTTGGACTCATCATCGATGAGCTTCCCGTCCCATGACAGTCTTCTATCAGAGACTTGGATAAATTGCTCGCGATTCCCTAGTGCGAGAATAAATGTCATTCCAGAAATGAGAGTCCTTACTCTCGTGAGTCGATTGTATGTTGGCCCAGTTTGGTCGCTAGTGATCGTGCTTCTCAATTTCAACCCGACGCTAGATTTGCCATCCTTCTCTTAATAAACAGAAAAATCTCTAGTCTGAAGGTAAGAAAGTGATTATAATGACCCTGCCCAAGAAGTTGAACTCCCCTACGAGGTAACGAGTCTCAACAAGTTGGTCAAAATTTGATGATTTATAAAGAACAAAACGCAAAGGCGATCAGAAGCGCAGCGGCGGGTACGCATCAGCCGTTGCCCAGCATGCCCCGATGCCGACGGGAGAGCATCTCCTCGGACAAGACTAAGCTCAAGCCCATCTGAATTCATCCTAGAATCCAGAGTTTAGTGGAAACAGCAGCCGTCCCGAGGAAGCGACCTCGCGGCGGCTTTCGATTTTCTAGCAAAGAGATAAGCCCCGAGGTGAATTTATGAGCGACAAGTTCGACCGAATGATTTTGCAGGTGATGCCGTGGCTGCCGCAGGTACTCAAGAAAGTCGTCCGACGGATTGAGAGGTTCGACGGGCGCGAGCCCGTGACGCTGCTGGCAGAGATCGAGCGAGACGTGAGCGCCGTCACAGAGAAGGTGAGGGGACGCGAGGGCGTGCTCTTCAAAGGGCTCCGAGTCATGCTCGCTCACATGTCCTTTGAGGACGAGCTGGCTCGCACTATGCAGACATGCATCCACCTGGTCGAGCAGCAGGTCCGCGCCGACCCCCGCTCCGCCCAGCTCTTGCGGCTCATAGAAGAGGCGGACAAACGAGTTCCCCTCGTCTCTTGCGTGGCGCTGCTCAATCACGTCGATTTACGTCAGCAACTGCGCCCCCTATCCTTGCCCGCTGTCCTCCTAGAAGAAGCGGCTAGTAAGAGGGGCGAGGCCAAGGCGACGCTGCTCATCGACGCGCTCGGTAAGACGGCCGAGTTGCTCTACGACCCGTACCTCCGCGTCCTCTGGAAGCTGACGTGCTATGCCCGTGGTAAATGGCCAAAGGATCTGAAGAAATTTGGCTGTCTAGTGAACGAGCTATCCCAGCGCCTCGCCGACTACCCGGGCTTGGTTGATGGAGATGCTGGCTGGATGCGCAACTCTGCGCGCCACGAGCGCTGGTATCCCATCCCCGGTGACGATGCCGTGGTGATGTGGGACGACAGGGTGCCCCAGCGTAAGGTGTCGCTTCGTGAACTGGAAGAGAAGGTTAACGCTATGTATCGGATGGCGGGCGCGACCTTCGGCAGCGTGGCGCGCCTCTACTTCTTCCGCAACATACTTACCGGCACCGGCATGTGGCAGGCGTTCGGCGCGGCGCTGCCTGTGGCTTTCGCGACTGATGAGTGGGACGAGTCGAAGACGGTGGAGATCGAGAGGGCTATAGAGGCGAAATTAGAAGTGGTGAAACAGAGCTTCGAGCCTCTCAGCGCCTTCATGGTGGCTAACGGTCAGGCTGAGGCGAGTCCATCAAGTCAACAGAGCGATCAATAAGATGGGGTAATACGAGCTACACATGAATATGAACGTGGTACAACAACCGGCTCAGTCAACACCGCGCACAGCAGGCGAGCACCTCTTTGAGGAGTATCTACGCTCGCAAGGCATTACGAACTTCGAGTATGAGAAAGAGCGTGCCGGCAAGAAGAAGCGGCCTGACTACACGGTGACGCTCGATCGCGAGTATCTCTTCGACGTCAAGGACTTTACTTACACGGACGTCCCAGATGGCGGCGCTTTCGATGCGTATCAGCGGCTGCGCCGTAAGATCGAGGAAGTGCGCGCCCAGTTCCGCGAGTATAAAGAATGGCCGTGCTGTGCTGTGCTCTACAACGACAACGCGCACCTCGTTGACTTGAACACTCCAATGATAGTGCTCGGGGCAATGTACGGGGACGCCGGAATCACGATGCAGTTCGACACAAGAACGGGACGCATCATTGAAGGATCGGAGAGAGAGGAGTTCTTGTCAGGCGGCAAGATGCTGTTGCGCGGCAGGCAAGGCAAGACCGCACAGGTTCGCAATACCACCATCAGTGCGCTCATCACCCTCAGGCACGTGCGCACTGGATACGCAAGACTCTGCAAGGACCTGTCCGACAGGAAGCAGCAACCCGATTTCGATTTGGGCGAATGGGTCGGTGTGGAGCGCGACTTCGATCAGGCGGAGGAGCACATCGGCGTGATCGTCTGGGAGAACGCCTTCGCGCGCATCCCACTCCCGCGACGCCTGTTCAGTGGCGACTACGACGAGCGATATGGCATCGATGACGAAGGTAACTTGCGCCGGCTGAGCGCCGGCGGTGGCGTACTCGAGTTTGAGGCATTGATGGGCGAGGATAAGTCACCACTTTTTAGTAAAGCCGAGGGTTGAGACTAAACTGTCGTTGTTGGAAAGGTATTACTAATCACATGAGTACGGCTGAAGAACTAAAAGCTGAACAGGCGGGGTTGTTGCAGCGCGCTGACGGCATCACGTCAGCCGAGCGTTATCTCAAGCGTCTCTGCGATCGGTCATTTCTATCGTTTTGGAGCTACTCCGGCATCTACCGCGACCAAGGACAAGGCAAGAAAGGTGGCGATGGTAAGGAAGTCTGTGATCTCCTCGTGGTTTTTGAAAACCATGTCATTATTTTCTCCGATAAGGATTGCAACTTCCCAGATACCGGTAATCTAGAAGTTGACTGGCGCCGGTGGTTTAAGCGGGCTGTATTGAAATCGGCAGAGCAGATCTGGGGCGCCGAGCGGTGGATCACAACCTTTCCCGATCGCCTCTTCTTGGATCGAGCCTGTACGCAGCCATTCCCAATCGGATTGCCGGACCCTGCGACTGCCAAGTTCCATCGCATCGTAGTCGCGCACGACGGGGCCCGGCGCTGCCGTAATGAGTTTGGCGGCAGCGGTAGTTTGATGATCGAACCAAGCATAATCGGCGCTATGCACATGGCCAGCGCCACAGATGGCGGCAAGCCGTTCAGAATCGGGCAGATCAATCCTGCGCGCGGTTACGTGCATGTGTTCGATGACACGACGCTCGATATTGTGATGGGCACGCTCGACACCGTGTCGGACTTCGTCGCATACCTGACTAAAAAGGAGCAGTTCATTCTTAGCGGGCGGCTTGCATTCGCAGCGGGCGAAGAGGAGTTGCTCGCGTTCTACCTCAAGTACCTAAACGAAGAAGGCGAGCACGACTTCGTCATACCTTCCCACATCAACACTGTGGGCATCACAGAAGGACTTTGGGATGAGTTCACCCGTCGTCCTGAACGTCTAGCTCAGCTAGCGGCTAACGAGGTCAGCTATTCGTGGGACGCCCTGATTGAAACTTTTACCGGCCATGTTCTGGCCGGCACTCAGCATTACACCACCCATCCCGGCTACAGTAATCTCTGCAACCAAGAAAAGATCTTTCGCTTCTTCGCGCGCGAGCCGCGTACTCGGCGGCGCTTGTTAGCACGTAGCTTACTAGACATCATCAGCAATACACCGAAGACGATGCGCTATACGCGCGTAATGTTTCCTTCAAAGCCGGGCGATCCTTACTAAGTCTTTCTCCTCTTGCCGCACTTGGCGGGCATCCCCTACGAGGAATATCGCGAGGGGCGAATGCGATTTGTCGAAGCGTGCTGCATGGTGACTAAGCTCATGTTTCCAGAGGCACAAGACATTATTGGTATCGCCACAGAGTCAGGCAGAACTGCGGAAGGCTCGGAAGACGCGCTCTATTATGACGCGCGCGGTTGGACAGAGGCTGAACGCGCTGAGGCTGAAAGCTTACAGCGGGATTTGAATTTGCTGACTCAAGTCACCAGAGTAGAAGGAACAGAAAAGGAGTACCCAGACGTGAGCCCGGCATCTATGAGCAGACCTGTCTTCAACACTCAACCAATCATCGGCATTCCGCGCAAGCAGCCCTGCCCGTGTGGTAGCGGCAAGAAGTACAAGCGTTGTTGCGGGGATGATAGACGCCAGCGTAAGCGGCAACGGAGATCAGGACTTGGTGGTTAATAGTGTGTAAGTGTGCAAACCAGTTCAAGCAGCCATCTACTTCATGAGCAAGGTCAAGGCTCATGATATTTACAGGTAGTCATGAAAGTGCGCTTTCGGGGCGCTTTGTAGGTCGATGGTATCACCCCAGAAAGAGATTAAAGCGTTCGTGTCTCTTGACGTCCACAGGTCGGTGATGGACTGGTCATCTTTCAAGTGCGTAATGATGTCCGGGCGCAACAGAATCTTTCTGTAGACAAAGGACGCTAATAGTTCCGCTTGATAAGCGCGCAAGGCCTTCAGGTTGTCGTGCTCGTGCGCTGGATACTCGCCTAGTTTGTTGGCCAACGGGTTGAGATGCTCAGCCGCGCACCTCAGTTCGTATAGCTCTTCCAGCAGCTTAACGTCGTTCGGTTTCCGGCCGGTGAAGAACTGGCAACGATACTTGAATTTCTTCGTGCCATCGCCTTGATTGGGCTTAATCACTGCCTCTAAGCTCCTAACAGACTGGTGCAATCTTTGATGGGCGTGGCGGTGCTTGATAGCATCGAGCCAAGCATTGAAACCCTTGCGCAGGCGCAGGAAATCTTCCCGCCAATTGTTCTCGGGGAAGATGGCGTCGACGCCTTGGGCCAGTAGCGCTGCCGCCTGAAAGTGTTCTTCGCTGACGTCTGCGGGAAGTACTTTCGGTGAAGCGTAATAATTATCCAGCGTGCCAAGCCCGCTGACGCGCATGCCGTCGGCGGCGATTTCCCCGAAAAGCAGCGAGCCGCGGGAGGTGTACCCGACGCCCTGAAGCAAGAGCGACAGGTAGCAAGGGGTCACGCGCTTTTCTAGGTATTTCTCGTCGACGGCAGCATCCTCGCTCAAGGCGAGGATGAAGAGGTTACACTCACGCGTGATACGCCGGGTTTCTATCTCGCCGAGTTGTCCCTGCCACCACTCGTCGATGACGAACGGCGGGGCGGACGAGGCATACAACCCGTCAGCAAACTTGATCGGGTGGGTAAAGTCCTTTGAAACCCACGTCCTCAGCGCGTAGCAGTAAAACTTTCCCGTGGTTAGTTGAGGAATAGATATAAGTCACTGAATATAACGAATAGAGACTGAAAAGCAGCCCGACTGGTAAGTGAATAATTTCGGTTGACAAGTCAGAAAATAGCTTCTGGTAATTAGAGTCCAGCAATAGTTCTCATTTCTTATGAATTAATAGTGATTATATGGTTGCGATGCTCGTCAGTCGAGATTATGATGTGCGGCAACCGAGGCGTTGGTGAATCCTCCGCCTCCCCGAATGATGGGGTGAGGACATCGTTCGGATTAGAACAGGCGCGAAGCTCCCAAAAGCTGCCGCGCCTGTTCGCTTTTCTATGACCGGGTCAGTAGAGCTCGCACTAAGGAGCAGCTAACGATGCGACACAAACAAAGTAATTATCTATCTGCCGCTTGTGAGTTATCATTAGCCGGGTAACGCAGTTCAAAGTTGCGTTGACGCTCGGGATGATCCGTCAATCCTGCTTCAAGTTAGTCATGACACGCCGGCACGCCGCCATGACTTGCGGATCGAACAATGTGCCGGCGCAAGTAAGGACACATGACAACGCGAAGCCCCGGCAAGTTACGTACCTGCCGGGGCTTCATTCGTGGATAGATCCGCCGTGCGCTCAGGGCGAGGCCTCGACGTTAACGATGAAGCGGAAGCTGCCGCCCTGCACGATGCCGAGCCGGAACTCGACGTTGACAGACGCACCGTTGGCGAGCGGCGCGGCCATCGTGATGACGCCGGCCGTAGCAGACGAGTTCAGCCCGCCGCCCCGCGCTTGCGTGGGCGGCTGATCGAGCGTCAGCCCGCGCACGAGCGCCGTCCCCCCGCCCGTCAGGCTCACCGTCACGTCTGAGGACGAGAGCAGGCGCAGATCGGCCGTGCCTGCGGGCGGCGGTGCAGTCGTGATGTCTATGACGCGGAAGCGCAGGCGAGTGACGAACGCGCCCGTAGAATTCTTAAACTTGCGACGGATCACGAGCGTGCCGTTCGCGTATGGGTTGCTGGCAGGCGTGCCGCCGTTCGGGGCCGAGGGCGTCAGCGTGTCCACGTAGGACGTAAAATCGCGCACGCGATTCGGCGCAGCGGTAGAGGCCGCGCCCGCGTCGACGAGAGATGCCTTGATCGTAGCATTACGCTGGACGGGCGATGCTAAGTTCTCCGGGGCAGGTGCGCCGAGGAGAGACTGAATTCCGCCATAAGTGCCTCCGTCGACCGAGACGAGGGCGAAATCGCGCGCGTTATCATTTGTATCCTGCGGCAGGCCCGAAGCCATGGTGCGAACGAAGCTGAACTGCGCGTTGGCGGTGACGCCGCCGGCCGGCGTCAGCCCGCTGCCTTCCCGCCATTGTGCGTCGGGCACGTTTGTGAAGCCGACCGCGTCGAGACGGTTGTCGGGCGTTAGGTTGTTGGGGTTGGCTGTGCGGAACAGGGCGATGCCTGCGCCGTCCGCGATGTCGGAGGTGTAAGACAGATCGCCGCCCGCATACGTGCCGAGGCTGTACGGCCCGCTGGCCGCGTTACTGTTTATCGCGAGCAAGTGACGGCGCGCCGGAATGACCGTACCGTTGGGGATGACAAACTTCGTCGTAGCCGTCGGTGAGCCTGCTTCAAGGGCGGATAAAGCCCAGCCACTTGAGCCGTCAGCGGTGCCAACGGTGATGTCCGCATTGGTGTTGTTATAGAACTCGATGAATTCATCGTTTGCGCCTGCGGGGCCGCGCAGACGGAACTCACTGATCAACACGTCGCCCGGGTTGGCCGTATTAACGCCGACGAAGTTAGCCGTCTCCGTCACGGGCCCTAATAGAGTTACGCTCGCCGGGTTGTTCGCACCCGTGTATGAGCCGGACCCGCTCCCGCTCCAATTAAGGAAGTTGTAGCCGGCCGCCGGGACAGCACTGATGGATACGGTCTGCCCGCTGTCATACCAGCCGCTCGGTGGGCTGACCGTGCCGCCCGATCCGGCGCTCATGGTCAGGTAGTATTGGGTAAGGAAGGTCGCGGTGTAAGTTGCGTCCGCTGTCGGCGAAATGGTGTGGGCGAGCACGCCGCCGTCACTCCACCCGCTCCAGACGTACTGTGTCCCCGCCGCCCCGCCCTGCGGCGACGTGGCGGCTATGTTATGGCTCGAGCCAGAGTCCCAGACGAAGTTCTGCGTCGCCGAGTAGGATACGCCGTCGACCGTATATGACCGACCAACCGGGCTGGTAGTGATAGTAACCGTGACGGTTGCGGGGGCGATGCTTAGGTTCACATAGACGCCGTTCGGATACGGATTCCGTGCGGAGTCGTTGGATGCCACTAACAGCCGCTCGGAGTATGAGCCGGGGAGCAACCCGTTCGGATCGACGAGTACCGCCACGTTCCCGCTGCCGCCCGGGGCGACGTTGAACGGAGCCTGTGTGGACGAATCAATGGACACCCACGGCGCGTTATTCTGTTTCGTTATGCCGGTAACCGTCAGTGTGCTGCCTCCGTCGTTGAAGACGGTAAAGAGCTGAAATTGTGTCGGCAGCGGGGGCTTGACGCGGCCCCACCAAGTGCCCCAGCGGCCTTGGCCGTTGACTGGCGGGGCCGCATATTCCTGAAGTGTCCACATGTCCACGTCGTTCACCGGGTCAACCACCGTGCCGCTGTAGTCCCCCCAGCGGTTCACGTTGTCGTCCGCGACCCTATAGTAAGGTCCCTCGCCCGCTTTGAGGACAGCGTCCGAACGCAGCGTGTTGAGAGTATCGCCGGCCGAACGGAAAGAGTAGTCTGCGCTCGCGTACTGGCTCGACGAGAAGCGCGAGTAGCCGACCAGCGCATCGTTATTTTTGTTCACGGCGATGCTGGGGAAGGCGTAGAAGGTGTTCCCGGTCGCATCGTCGATCCGCCCGAACTGTTGGACGCTGCCGCCGGGCGTCACCTGCCACCACTGGATCGAGCTACGAGTGGCCGAGCCGGATGAGGGCAGGAAGATCGTCTGGGTGCACCAGAGAGAGCCGTTTCTGTAGACGACGCTGCGGGCCCGGGAGTCGAGGGTGAATATCTTTTGCGTCGAGTCGAGTTGTGGGGCGAAGTTGGCAAAAGGCCCCCCGGGGGGCGTCGTGTTCCAAGTATTGTTCGTGGCAGGGAAGGCGATACCGGAATTTAGCACCTCTGAGCCTACGGAACCCGTGACAGAACTGATGCGCAGGGTGCCCGTGCCGTTAAAGTTACCCTGCCAGTCTTGGACGAGGTAAAGGGCCGAGAGGGTGCTGTCGTAGGTCGTTGCCACCTCGGCATTGTGCAATAAGCTATCCTGCAAACGGGTGAAGAGTCCCGCACCGCCATTGTAGAGATCCGCCTTGTTGAATACGTAGAGGCTGACGCCCGTGTCGGAGCCGTTAGAGTTACTTATCAAATTCACGCGCACTGCCGCCCAGTTCTTATTAAAGCCGAGGCTCGGGTAGTCGGCCCACGAAGAGTCCCCCGCGTCGACATCAACGCGATAGACATTCCAGTTGCCGGTCGGATCACTTGACTGTGAGACGGCGATCAGCACCGAGGCGGCGGCGACGTGCGGGTCCGAGCAGGCCGCGACGATCCAGCGGTTACTGTATGGGTCGTACACACTCCTCGGATCGAAGGGGAAGTCGACGCTGACACCGGCCCAGAAAGTCTGGGGCGACACGGTTGCCAAGACCGCGCCCGACCGATCCTGAATCCGGTACTGCGAATTCAGTGTCGTCATGACATGATTGGGGCCGACGGTGCCGTTCGTGTCCGGCGGGAAAAGGCCGCCGTTGTCACCGAGAGCTTGGAAGCTAGTGGAAGTACTTGGCGAAGGGCCCGAGGGGATGAACTGTGGCGGGCCTTCCGCCCCCGCCTTCGCCTTGGCGGGGGCATGTTTACCCTTGAGGTTGTGGGTGGTACCGGCCGGGGGCCGAAACTCTTTTTCACCCTCACCCTCTAAGTTTGTGACGGGCGGATGTACGCCGATCGACTCGGCTCGAAAAGGCAGCAGGGCCTCTTGGACTGACAGGCCAGCAAAGTTGACAACACAGGACTGCGTTGCAATGCCGGCCGTCTGTTTGGTACCCGGCTGATGACTCGGTGCGTTATGTCCCCCGTCACGCCCTACAATGGGAGGAGCGGAAGTTTCAGAAACAGTGACGCTGGTGCTATCACTATTCTCCGTGGATTGCTGACCGACGGCTGCGCCCTGCGCTGTGGCCGCGAAGTTGAGTGTCGTCGGGCTGATACGGATCACCGGCGGAGTCGACATGGTGGTAAAACTCCATGTAGCCGACCACACGCTCGCATCTGGGAAATTACTTGCCTGAATTTGCCAATAGTATGTGGTGTTCGCGCTGAGCGTGCTGGTCGGGGTAAATGAGGTGTTAGAGGTTGTCGTGTTGATGACACAACTAAAACATTCAGTAAAGAAAGGGCTGCTGGGGAGCGCGCTGGGACTAGTGGCAACTTGAACGGCGTAGAGATTAGCTCCCGCCACCGACGACCAAGTAAGCGTAGGCGTTAACGACTGCCCGGTCGCCCCGTTCGTTGGCGCAGTGAGAGTTGCAAGTTCGCCCGCCGCCATCCCGGCTGGCTGATACGAATTATATTCCGTGGCGGTAACAACATTTACATTGCAGAATTGGTAACCCAGAGTCGAAAATCTAGTACCACTAGCGAAGGGCCGTCGCCCTCCGTTGTTCGTCACGATAGAAACTTCCGAACCGCCTGACGCCTGAATCAGTTTCCCATCCGGGCGACTACGACCATTACTTGGCAGGGTGCTGGTTATATCCGCGCCATTGACGTAGAGGGCCAGTTCATCGGCATCAATGGTGATGACCTCGTTAAGCGTGAATCCACCATTCGTGTAGAGTGCGTTTAGCACCTGCTGTGATGAGATCGCCCGCTTCCGGCCGCCATCTATCAGATAGACAGTGCCGTTATTTGCAACCTTCACTAATGTTCCGTTGGGATGAAGCGGCGGTCTTCCGTTAGGGCGATCAGACGACGTGCCAGGAGATGTGCAAGCAGCCGGGCTGTTGATTTGCGAAGTAGTAGCACTTGTGGCGAAAGCAGGCGTGGTTGATGACCTCCGATCGACAGTGCGCTGACTGCCCTCCGCAATGCTGCCGCTAGTGATAGCTCTGGAATCAGGCGCAGCGGCCGCGCGCACAGTCTTTGTTAGCATTTCTGCGCTTAGCTGCCAGAAGGCAGCCGAGCAAACACCCAACAGCACCGAGCAGAGGATCACGGAGGCGAGGAGTGCGCGAGCAAGTTTAGGTTTACGCATCATGAGGTTACCTCTCAAATGGATTTGGTCAGCGGAGTCAAGCCCAGCAGGTTGCTTTAGATCAATGAAAACACGTCCGAAGTAACACGCGAACTGGTGATGAGCCTAAGGCAATAACGCATAATCATTGACGCAGACCAGACAACAGCGCCCGAGTGAAATGAATCGTTATTACTGCCTCCGAATTATCGAATAAGCCGCGCCGGAACGTCAGTCCAGCGCGGCACATTTGAAATGTTTGAGCCTACACGTCGATTAGTAGCTGTACGACCACGTACTGTAGATGGGGGCTGTGAAGGTCAACATCGATTGCGTAGTGGCCTGCGCCCAGATGCACCACGTGGAGGTGCACCAACTCGGATTGCGATAGCCCTTCTGCCCCTTAATCCTGACCGTCGCGCTGCTGGCAGACCCACGACGCAGGGCCATGTAGGTGTAGTACTGAGTGTAGTTCTGCATGGACGACGCGCGCGCCGTTCCGATGGTGAAATTGTCGATGGTGTCAGCGAACGGCGTGTCGTAGTAGGCGGACGGCAGGTTGCTGCTCCAGTAGTTGTCGAAGTCAGCGAAATTCTTGTTGTAGACTTGGGTCTCGTGCTCGTAAGTGGACGTGCTGCCGAACGCCGACACCTGATTGAAGTAGAAGGTCTGGAAGCTCAGCCCTTGGGTCACCTTTGCCGTGCCGTAATAAGGTGCCCACGACTCATGCGAGAACGAAGCTGGCAGGTATTGGGGCTGCGGTGATGTCTCTGCCCGCGCGGCCTCGTGGCCTTCAGTGCTGAGCGGGGACACGTCCATGACGCGCGGCCAGCTGCGTAGTACCGACACATCGGCTATGCCTGCGGCTTTCAGCCCACTCAGGGTAAATTCGCCCTTCTGTACCGCATCAAGTAGCGAGCGGAGATCGCTGCGCAGTATTTTCAGGTTAGAGGCTGCGGTGGAGTCGGGGATGGCGGCAGACCCCTCTTTTGTGGAGGCGAGCGCTTCGCGCAAAAACGCGGAGTGCTTCTCTTGCATGTTCAAAAGGGCGGCGTCAATGTCTTCCCCTTCGGGAACTATATAGCCGCCGGAGATGACATCACCCTGCCCACCGGGAAACTCGTAGAGCAGTTCGCGTGGGGTCATGCCCGTCCGCTTCACCATCGTGGCGACCTCTTCCGGTCGCAGATTTTCGGAGAATCTGACGGCGAAGAGACCTTTCGACTTGGCGGGCGGCTGCACCTTCGCATCTAGTCCCTTGCGCGCCCCGCGCTCGCCCTGCTCCTGCGCTAGTTGCGCGACGGGACTCACCAGAATTAGGGAGATGGTTAATAGAAATAAGACGATCTTGCTGTAGGTCTTGGTCATGGCGTTTCCTTCCTCTGTAATGCGAACGTTATCGGATCAGGAATGGGGAGCGCTATTGCCGTCACCTAACGACTGACTCCTGATCGCCCTCGCAAAACATACTCCGGCGGAGCGGTGAGAAACGTGACGAACTTTTTTTTCGCGTTGAATAAATTGATCATTACCGCCAACGCCATTCTCCGTTAAAGACGAACGGTGCCCAATAGTAAGCAGAACTCCAACGTGCGTCGCGCCAAAGCTCAAGCTGTGTCTCGCGCAGAGCGGCTGCCGGCGGCAATTTCTGCGGGCCGAGCAGTTTGCGGTAAAACCGCGCCATGAACTCCGCCGCCACCTGATCGCTAATCGGCCACAAACTTACGAGCACACGTGGGACGCCGGAGTGCATGAACCCGCCCGTCAGGCCGATGAAGCCCTCGCCCTTTGTGTCCGCCCCAAGCCCGGTGCGGCAAGCGCTCAGGACTACTAAGTCGGCATGCAGCTTCATTCTATAGATGTCGTTTAGCGTTAGGTTGCCGTTCTGGGCGCGCCCCTTCTCATCAAACTGCGATAAGACTATCTTTGAAAGGGCCGGGTGCGAGTCGTCGACGAAAGCGTGAGTGGCAAAGTGCACGATCTGATAATCGCGTAAGACGCCGCTCAGTGCGGTATCTCGACTCGCGGCGAAACCAAGTGCCGCGTAGGCTTCCTGCTTCGGCACAAGCGAGAGAATTTGCTGCGCTTCCCAACGCGAGCCGGGCAGCCGCCGATAGTTCCTGCGTGTAGTGTCGCGGCGCGTTTGGTCATTTAAGTAATCGTCTAAGCTTGCAGTGGCGACAGGCGCCGTTTTGTCTCCAGCGCCGGTGCGTTGATCGACTTCGCCAGCAGGCGGAGTGAGCCGAACGCGCAAGTCATCTCTGGTAAAGACAGGGTCGGCTAATACCGCGACGGTTTTTGCTGCTCGCTGCCGCCGTCCCGTCGTGCTACGCAAGACTGCTAAGACTGAGGCAGATGGTAGACTAATGATCTCGTGATCGGCTATGAGCGGCACGGTCGTTTTGGCCGCCTGCGCGTGTGCTTCGGGCGAGGGCAGTGCACCGAGAGGAACTAGCTCCAATGCTCCTTGCGTGACAATGACTAGCCGTTTCCCTGAAAGCCGCTCTGCTGCGGGGCCGAACAACAATTTACTAAGCTCGACTGCCACTGTTTGCGCCTCGGCGTCCGCACGCTCAATCCTCTGTTCAGACCTCGTGCTCTCCGGCCGGTTTCGTTCAGTCAGCAGGGTGTAAAGCCTGAGTGCCTGGGCCTCAATTACGAGTCGACCGGGCAGTTCGTAGCTGAGGATTTCTTTTGGTGAGACCAACCAGAGATAGCTCCGCTCCGCACCCAAGGCATATTCGAGCAGTACGGTATTGTCATCAAGCATCTCCTTGATGCCGGCAGCATCAAGAGGCGCACCCAGGCCTGCGTCGTACTCATGCCCTTGACCTTCATCTGACTCTGCGAGGACGGAGAGCAGCTCTCGGGCATGGGCTCGCTCATTTATTCTGAGGGCTTCTTCAGCAGACCCACCCGCCAAGCCAAGCCGATTCATGCGCATCAACAAGTCAATGTAAAATTCGTAGTAGTCCTGTACGTTGGCGAAATAGTAAGTGCGCAGGTCGCTAGTGCTACCCTTCTCGCGCAACGGATCGATCAGATCAATCACCGCCTTCATATTCACCAAAGCCTGCGGTAGCTCGCCTTGTTCACTTTCGATGCGCGCCATTCCGTAAAGCGCGTTGGCTCGCCCGGTGCTGTCGCTGGCGTCACGAAGCTCAAACGCTTTCTTGAAAGACTCTAACGCGTCGGCCCGCGCGCCCAACGCACGATAAATCCAGCCTAAGATCGTCAGCGTGCTCGCCTGCCCGTGCACATCCTTTAACTCTTGATACAGTTTGAGAGCACGCTGGGCGTAGTCGAGCGCGTCCTGATTTTGATTGAGGCGACTGTAGATGCGACTGATGCTGGCCAAGGTGTTAGCTCCGCCCCGGTTATCGCCAAGCTCTTGTCTGAGCCGGAGCGCATAACGAAAATGTTCGAGCGCCTGCTCATTGTTATTCAGCAAAGCGTTCGCCCAGCCGAGGCCATAAACGGCTCTCACCTCGCCCGGCTTGTTGCCCATGGCTTGGAAGATTTGACGTGCTTGGGCAAAGTCGTTAAGCGCGGCCTCGCCATGATCTAAATAGAGATTCGGCCATGCTCTGCCAGTTAAGGCAATCGCTTGCCCGTGCTGGTTAGACAGTGAGCGCATAATCTCAAGTGCTCGGTCGAAATACTTGAAAGCCGTAAGGTGCTCTTCGCGTGATTCGTAACTCCAGCGAAGGCGGTAATGAGGTTCGGGAAATTTCACCGCGCCATAAGACCCTAGATCGGTGTAGCTCCATCCAAGCCCGTAGAGCGTCACGGCTACTTCGTATTGGTCGTCGAGCGACTCGAAGAGTTTTAACGCCTCTTCGTATTTTGAAATCGATTCGCGCAAACAATCCGGCTTACCCTTTGCATAGAACTTGCCACCTTCGGTGACGATTCTCTCCGCGTCTACGCGCACTTGGTCAAGAGGTCTGGCGTCTCGTAACTCTTTAACTTTAAGTTGGTAATGTCCCTGCGCGCCACGGTCGAGCGGACGCACCTGTAACAAATATTCGCCGGTGGAGGGTACTAATAGTGAAATCTTCTCTGGCCCCCACGAACCGCTCTGACGATCAACCTCCGCGAGCCGCTGCCCACCGCGTATGCACAGCAACACGGTCAAGTCAACGCCGAGTTGCTCTACCTCGGCTTGGAAGAATTGGCCTTGGGTGAGTGTTAATGAATAAATGTGTCTCTCACCAGACGCTATCTGGTCTTCGACAACTTTGTCCTTGGGGAGCGCGCGAATCTGTTCGCCCTCCTTGACGGCGCACTCCTGCGGATCGGTCTTCAGCTCGCAACCAGTTATTGCGGTCAACTGAACATCGGTCTGCGCCAACACAGTAACGCTATAACCCGCGGTGACGATCCACGCACAGAGGATGATTAGCAAACGAATGATGAGTTGATGTCCGCAACAACGGGTGTGCTGACCAACATCTCTATAGGTAACCATGATTTCAGTCCTCCGCAGCGCGACGCAGGCATCAATTATGCGCGCTATCATCGCAAGGGCTACATGAGCGCCCGTCCGCTACTTCCTAGTTCGTCGACCTCTGCTTGCAGGATCGATGATTAGAATTGGGTAGTGACCTAAATACTCCTCAGCGCCAGTCTCGCTATTCTTCCGCGTGACGCATAACACGTACTCGCCGGCTGAGACGGTACGCATATCAAGTTTGACGGTAAGCGCCTTGCCGTCCGGGCTAGCTGCCTGCCCTTGAGCCACTGTGTCGAAGCTGGCCGGCTCCTGAACGTAGATGAGGTAAGTGCCGGCCAAGCTCTTCTGCGGTAGTTCGATATTGATCTTCGTCCATCGGGTTCTTGAGACGAAAACGGTGAGGCGTGCTTGGTTATGATTGTAATCCTCATCAGCTCCGCGGAAATCCCTCCCGTCGCCCCCATCCTTCAAGCTTACGGCTTGATTCTGCGCGATCTGCTCCCACACGTCTGTGAGCTTAGGACGGTTGCTCTGATTACGCGGCTGCTGATTGGCCACGTAATTATGCTTTTCCGGCTTCTGTGTGGGCGCGACGGTGGGGGCGGGAGTTGCGCTGGCTACGCTGGACGTTGAACTTTGTACGCCGGCATCGGGTTGCGCGAGCGACTGCACAGGTGGCGGCTCGTTCGTGTTCCGCCACCGAAGAGCCAAAGTGGATATGACGCAGACGCCCACCAGCGTTGCTATACCTAAAGCGAGACGCCGAAGTCGCCGTCGCCGCGCTAGTGCCGCTATTCCAAGTGCGAGCGCCAGCCTGGCGGTAGCCTGCGCTGCCGACTCCTCCTGCACCTTCAGCCACAGGTCGTGCCGGCGTTGCCGGCACTTGCGACAAGTGAGGCAGTGGCGCGAAATCTCTTCCAGCCGATCCGGAGCAATTAGAGTCCCACGCCAAAAGTCTTCAAAGACTTCATCTTCGATGTGACCACCTTGTTGCTCGCCTGCGTCGCCAAACATCTCATCGATTAAGACGGTATCCCTCAATTCCTGGCACGTAGGGCAGTATGAGAGGTGCAGTCCGACTTCACCCGCGATTGGGGAGCGAAGCTCGCCCTTCAAATAGTCTCTGATTTCCGTATCAGACACGTGCTGCTTGAGATCCATAATTATCTCCTCAGGCGCAGAGCCTAGTCCTACGCCTCACGCATTCTTCCAACTTCTCGATCAATCGTTGTTTGTATTTGCGGGCGTTCGCGTCGCTGATTCGCTTCCCCTTAAAGCGGAAGTACAACTCCTGGAAGTAAGGGACGCCGTACTCAATATATGAGAGCAGGAGTTCGGCATCCTTACTACCCAAGCACTCCTCTGCGAGGACACGCGCTTCTGCCAACTGGGCGAGTTGGAAAGGGCTTTTATCATTGGAAAGCAACTCCAGCTTTATGGCTTGGCCGACTCGACGACCGTCATCCTGCGCGTCGATCTCTATGATGGTAATCGCCGACTGCTTTATAAACTCCTGCAACTGCTTCTCATCCATATCTAAGTGCTCAGCGAGTTCCTCGTCTGACGGCTCCCTGCCGAGCAATTTTTTTAGCTCATCGAATGCCCGCTTGATCAGCCTCATCAGCCGCCGACGATAGTCCGAATGGCTGATCGCACTCGCCTTGTACCAATAGTCAATAAACGCGACGCGCGCGCGGAACCTGATGAAGCCTTCGAGCGTGGACTTTCTAGGGTCGTAGCGCGTAATCCCAACTGCTACCCGCTTATTTGCCTCTTGCACTAGGTCTTCTAAATCTCGCCAAGCGTGCAGTCGCCTGCAATGGGCAATAGCCAAGCTCACGATAAAACCCAGTGTAGAGATGATAAGCTCATCCCGTGCGAACCTATCGCCTGCCTTCATCTTCGGAATCAGGTAATCAGTTCGTAACGGGTCGCTTCTGAAGTCTGGGCTCCCTTTGATCGCCTCTTGGAAATTATTGAACGCGTCCATGTGAGGTTGTACCTCCTAAAGTGTGCTCTGTCGGTCAGAAACAAACGTGACGAGATTTTTACTCCGGCCTTGTATAAGGGCCTTTACTGCGAACAGGGGCCAACAGCAAGGGCAGGTGACGGAATGAGTGAACGCAAGCGCTTATATTATTGTCATCGTCGGGCGGCAGTGTCCGCCAATTCGATGCCTCTCATGGCGGCAGCGCCAAGATCGCTAGCCAGAGTTCGCGCTCTCAGGCAAATGCCTCCGAAGGGCTAAGAAAATAGTAGGCGTGAGATCCCCTCGCCCATAGACACGAGCGCCTATGGGATCGTCTTATCAGGGGGAGGGACGGCGCGCGTCGTCTCGAAAAAAAATACTTTTACTGAGCCTCGCCACCATGTCCCACAGCGGCGAGTGAGATATTACTGCCTAATCCCCAGTCTCTTTTGCGGGCCTATTCTTCACAGCGGGGCGCGGCACACCCGTATGTTTCTTGCTTGCCGGGAGGCGCTCCGGTAAATTCAGGTCATCCCTAGCCAGCACTTCCAAATAAACATTGGCCGCTTCGCTATAAGCCAAAAGGATCAATAAGCTGGGCTCGTGCGTGCCACGCTCGAACGCCGAGATGTTCGACTTCGTCAAGCGCTCCTCCAGCCCCATGCGGCGGATGAGTTCGGCCTGCGACAGTCCTAAGCGCCGCCTGATTTGTCGCAGCTTTTCGGCCAGCCGGCGCGGTTTCTCCCGCCCCTTTTTGCCCATCAGGTGTACCTCCTGACGGGCGGATTCTTGCGGAGGCACTTGCCGAAGTGGCCGAAAATGCGTATCTTGTCGGCTGTGGGGTGTCCAAATACACACCCAAGGGCGCATGAACTGAAGTTCGCCGGGAGGATATGACTGTACTCCCGAGCGGCGCGCATCATCTCCAATGAGGTGGGGGCGCTTCGTTCATCCGCTGGCCTACCTGGTTGTCAAACGAGCAGGGGCCGAAAGATAGCAGAGAGTACGACTGTCCGTCATCATTAGAGTCTCAGTTTAGTTAACCACGACAAGCGCGTCATGAGGATACCATCCCTACTCCTGGCGTTCGCGGCGGCATCTCTATCCATCCATGCCGTAGCGCAAAGCCGCCATCGCGGCCGCACCCATCCGCCACAAGCTAATACCTCAAAAAGTCAGCCATCACAGGATGTTTGGGAAGGCACCTACACGTTTCAAGAGAGCGGCGGTGCCGGCATGTCCGTTCAGCACACTATCGCCGTCTACCGGCAAGGTGACACGCTCATAGCTGATGTTGACGCTAACGGCTTCCAGACCTCCCGCAGCCTGCGGTGTAGCACTAAGTTAGAAGGCGATAAGCTCAGCCTCTACTTCCAGAGCTACCGCGAAGACAGCACTTTCACACAGTATCGGAAAGGTCAGTTCCTACTGGCGCTAGCGAGACCCACCGCCGGCGGGAGAACCCGACTCCTGACTTACTGGGGCGCTTATGAACCGGTCCTCAACCAAGCCAAGAGCGGGCGGGTCTACTTTAAGAAAACGAAGTGACGGAGGGAGGACGAAGCCATGCCTCACAAGCAGTGGGTATTATTATTTGCGCTACTCATCATCTGCTCAGTCAGTGCGCCGGCACAGCGGCGCAGTAATCGCCGTGCGGCATCGCAACCAAGGCCACGTAGTGCGAGCGGCACCGTAACGGATCAGTATTGGGCAGCGCAGCGCAGCATCGCCGCCGCCATCCAGCAATTAGAGTCGTACCTTAAAGCGAACCCAGACGGAGAGCATGCTGCCACCGCCAGACAGCAGTTCGAAGTCTTGCGCGGCTTGAGCCTCACCGCCTCGCAGCCTGAGTGGGCGAGCATGAACCCACGCAACAGAGATGTGGCACCAGAATGGCGAATCACCTCAGTCGAGCGGCAACCTGATCTGACGCGCGTGACGGTCGAGATCAGATGTTCGCGACAGGACGGTGGAGAGTGCTACTTCATCCCTTTCGACCGCGCTCCTCTAGTGCTCGTCGACAGCGCCGGGCACTACTACTCAATGCTCGACGCCAGCACTTTGCCCCGTGACGTCAGGGTCACAGGTCGTGAGCGCGCAGAGGTCACACCGGGACAAGCTGAACTCTCTGGTGGGCGGACAATCACTATTACCGCGGAGTTTGCACCGCTCGCCAGTGGCGTGGTCTCGCTACAGATGTACTATCGAGATGACAACCGCGCGGAGCCCGCGAAGTATTCTCTCTTGGGACGGCACTGATCGGCATGGCAACGCAAACTGAGATCGCACAGCGGTTGCTCAAAGATGTGCGGCGCGTCTGCGGCGCGCCCTTGGGCGACTTCCTGTTAGCAGGCTACGGCGCTGATGAAGCGGTCGAGCGCCGCGCCTACATCGTGCGTGCCCGCATCGGTCAGCGTCCCGTCGCGCGTCACTACATCGAGGTGCGCGGCGACAGTGTGACAGGGCTCCCGTGTGGACGAGAGCCGCTGGTGTGGGCCGCCACGCTCCTGATTTTCTTTGAAGGGCCACTCGATAGCTACGTCGTGGGGTGGCGGCATCGGCACTTACTCGAGACGCTGGGCATGGCAGCCACCGCCGAGGGGCGGGCGTTCGTCGAAGACGCGCTTGCTAAATATCTACGCCTGACCATTATCGAAGTGAAGGCGCATCAGCGGATGGGCGTCCCCGGCGATGAGCACGTCTTCGTGACCCGCCAGCACCCGGTCGTCGAGTTTCAGTCCAGCGGCATGGCCACAACCGGCAATGTGTTAGACGAGGATGCTTCATTCAGATTGGAATTCAACCAAGCTTTCAGTACAGGCTTGATTAACGGGGGACTCTACGCCGCAGAGTGGGTCGAACTAGAGGAGATTGCGCCGGCAACTTGGGACGACACGCCGGCAGGAGCGAGTCAACTACTCAAGCAGCTTTTTGGAGAGGCAGGTAAAAGATAGCTTTGGCGTCTGATAACCAAAGCAAACCAATCAAACCGCCAGCAAATCAAGATAAGCATGGAAAACCAGAATCTGGCGAAGCCGAGGCCAATCCGGATGAAATCTGGCAGCAACTAGACTCGGACACCCGCGCCCGGGCAATACAGATACTCAGTCAACTAGCGTACGCCTATGTGCACAGCCGATCCGAGATCCTCTCGGAGGCCAACAAGCCTGACACACCAACTACCGAAGACGAGGACGGAGCACCTCCTTCCCTTCCCCAAGCCTAATCACAGCCGCCTAGCATTCTTGATTATTATCTTCCTCTGTAGAGATGGACTGTGCTTGCCGTTTGATGTCGCCTACCACTTTGATAACCTCGCGTAAGGCAATAATATCCAGCAAAAGTACCGGAGCAGATGTGGTTTTCTCTTCCTCCACCGTAGGTGCATTGTGCCGTGTATTTTGACATGTACCCTTCATAATGCCCCAGAGACCAGCTTTTTATCAGACTCCTAAATTAGCCTTTCTCAACCTCTACAGTGCTGGGGTTTTCTTTGCCCCCAAGATTGATCCTCACAGCGCATGACCAACTACGGACACCTCTTGCCGCCTATCACTTCCCTCACGGCTCACTATTGTGCAGCAGCGGCACCGACATTTACTCGGCCGCCCCCTAGCTGCTCGATAGCCAGCGCCCGGTACTTGTCGCCAATCTTTCTAATATTGTACCGCCGTCTGAGATGTAGGATCACATTGCGTGTAAAACTTCCCCCAACGGCGGTCTTCAGCCCTGCCTCATTTAACCGCTCGGCGATCACATCATCCGAATGGCCGCGCGACAGCACCCGAATTCGTTCGATGACGCCGGGATCTGTACGGTTCCAAGTGGCCCGCGGCGGCAAAGAAACGTCCAAGTGGGTGGTGGCACCCGTCTGCCAAAGGACGTCCGTGTGGACAGTCGCACCGTCCCGGAGCAGCGTTATCTTTTTTATTAGCAGCCGTAGGAGCTGCTTACGCTGAACGTGGCTGGTCGTCTCCGCGCCCCAGATTGCGGGTATGTCCTGCGCGAGGGCCAGGATTGCGCCGCGCTCCTCCGCGGTCATAGCTTGCAGCGAGCAGTTGGGCCTGCGGGCGCGCTCGCGCTCTAACCGTTCGACCTCAAGCATCTTCTCGTTCCACTCCCGTTCCAAGGTGCGGGCCACCAGCCGGTTCTCAGCATCCACCGCTTTGTAGCGAACTTCGGCGCGCCGCGCCTCATATCGAGCGCGCTCGTACTCTCGGTCATGCTGGCGCTCCACCGCGCGCCCCCTCTTGTCCACCTCCTCGAGCGCCGAGACGGACAACTCCAGTTGCGCCGGGCTGATGGCGCGAAGAAATAGCTGCGTGATGACCTCATCCATCACGGGGCCCGAGACCGTCTGGCAGCCGTCGCCGCCAAACATCCGCCAATCATAAGTGCATCTATAGTACGGATGCTTCTGGAGGCCGGAGTATTGCACATGCATTCTGCGGTCGCAGGGCCCACACCACATGAGTCCTTGCAGGAGGCCCGCGCCGGCGCGGATCGCCCCTTTACGCTCCCCACGGCCGACGGTACGATTGTCGTCGAGCCGCTGTTGATTCCTCAGAAAACCCTCCCACGTGATATACGCCGGGTATGCGCCGTGCCTGACGACCAACCACTCCTCCCGCTTCACGTGCCCCGGCTGCTTCTTCTTACCCGACCCGTCTCCACCACGTTTGCGCGGGCGCGGCTTGGTGCGACCCCAGACGTATGCGCCCGCGAACGCCGGGTTCTGCAAAATATCCACCACCCGCGTATGCTTCAGTGGGGCCCAGGTAACGCCACTGCCCCTTTCGCGATCGCGCGTGGGGAAAAGTAGCCCGTGTTGCCGGAAGTACCTGACGACGGCCAAGGCGGAGGAGAGGTGGTCGAATTGAGTGAAGATAAGCTCGACCGCGCTCCGCACCTCTTCGTCTGGATCCAGCCTGACCTCCCCGCTCTGATCACGAACCAAGCCGATGGGCAATCGAATACGCAACTCCCCCGCCTCGGCCTTTCTTAATCTCGCCTTCAGTAGCTTCGCTCTAATCCCACGCAGGTCGGCCTCCGCAATAATCCCCAATATACTGAGCAGCAGGTGGTCGCTGTCGTTGGTGGGGTCGTGGATGCCGTTCTCGTCTATAATCAATGTGCCCGAGTCGGCGCAGGCCTTGATGAGCCGGAGGAAGTCGCAGCCGTCCCGGTTGAGCCGTGAGGAGTCCAAGCAGAAGAGCGCGCCGACCCGCCCCTCGTAGATCTCATTCAGAATCCATTTGAACCCTTCGCGACCTTCGACGGTCGCGGCCGAGCGCGCCTGATCCTGATCGATAACGACAATCTGTTCGGGCGACCAGCCTAAGTCGAGCGCCAGTTGGCGCAGGTCGTACTGGCGGGCGGCGCTGGCGGTGTTATGCTGGACCTGGAAGAAGGTGGACTGCCGGACGTAAATCACGGCTAACAGTGTCAGGTGGAAAGGTTTAATCTTTGTCTCGTGCGCGGTCGTCATGGTTCAACTCCGTGAACGTGGAATCTCGTGACTGCCCCGCGATTGTATGCCGGTGGGTTGTTCAGACAAAGATCCTCAATATGACGCCGGTATGACGAAACCGAAATTCATTGAATGGGGCACCGCCGGGCTGACCAATGATGAAGGGCAACTGGATCGCCCGCTGGAGAACGCAAGCTGGCCCGTTCCCTTATACATCCGGCTCGGAGGGGGCATGCTGTTCTGGGAGTGGGACACATGGCGGGGTGATCAACTCTCGCCGACGCCGAGCTCGTATCCCGGCTACGAATTACTACAGCAATTCCTGAATCTAGCGGACGCCCCGGCCGAGCAGATCCTAAGGTACGCCCTGCGGTATGGTGTACTGGGCATTTGCGAGCACGACTTACCTTCTAGTCATAACCCAACCTGTAAACCCTTGAGTCGCGACCCGGATCACCATTTTCATTATGAGCCGATCGAGGCGTGGCGGCGTTTTTCGGGCGAGGCGCGCGCGCTATTGAACATCGCTGCCATGCTCCACCACGGTAAGCCGGGGGCCGACGAAGATTGGGCTGCCTTTTCCGCAGCCACCGGGCGGCGGAGGCCCATTCCTCGAAGTGAGCACCCCTCCGGATATTTGCCAGGGTTGGATTGGACGTCGAATGAGGTGGAAGCCGTGGCCGAGCGGGTGAACGAGTGGTTAAGTATGAGTAATATTCGGCCTCACTTCCGCTGGTACGCGGTAGAGAGCATACCTTCAATCCGCCTCGCCACCGAGACATCACAGCACGGCCTTTTCGCGGCCTTGGCTATCCAACTCATGCTCGCCATCAGCCGCGCCGACGGTCTCGCGATCTGTTCGGCTTGTAGTAACTCTTATTTTCCGAAGAGGCGTCCGCGGGTGGGGCAAAGACACTATTGTGAAGCTTGCGGTAGGCGCGCCGCAATGCGACATGCCTCCGCAGGGTATCGGCTAAGGAAGGCGCACCGAGAAGGTCGCCAAGACGGGGATAAGCCCGCTATCGAGATCATCCCTGAAGAGGCAGCACCTTTTATTGAACGCGGGATGGCTTATCTTCGACGAGGCGATACCGACCTAGCTGTATTAAACCTTGAAGAGGCTATCAGGCGGAAGCCTAACCAGAGTAGGTTGTTTAACGAACTCGGCGTCGCTCACGGCGTGCGAGGGGCCTATCGACTTGCTATCGCTGATTTTACCAAGGCCATACAGCTCGATTCTTCTAACTATGAGGCTTTCTACAATCGGAGTTACGCGTACAAACAGATTGGGGACAGCGTAAAGTCGGAGGCGGACCGGCTCGAAGCTGAGCGGCTAAAGCAACAAGCAAATGATAAGTTGGAGGCCGAGTTAGGCGGCTCCATTGCGCCGGTGAGCGATGATCTTATTCAGCCTGATGACGACATGCCTTTTTAATGTGGGAGCATAGCTGCGATACTTTTGGACTCTTTGGATCAGCCGGCAGCAGCATAGAGTGTTTGGGCTAAGGACTACCGTAAAGGAGAGTGATGAGTGACTAAAACTCAGACAGACGAAGCTCGACGAGCGCTATGACATCCTCGAGTATCTGGCGCGCGGCAGCTACGCCGACAGCTACGTCGCTCACGACGAGTTGGAGCGTGCGCCGCGTACGCCACAGCAGAAAGACTTTGCAGGCGGCGGAATCTTTCCGCTCGCTGAGTTAATATCCAATCAGAACGTTCGTGTCGAAGCTCACGCGCGGCCGGTCTTTACGAGGAGACCCGTTCGCTGCTCTTCTCCTGGCGGTAGCGCCGGACGATCTCAACGGCGTCGTCTTCAGTGTAGCCGCTCTGCTGCACGTCGCTGCTGATCTCCTCGTCGAGCGCCTCGTCCTCGGCAACCTCTGCGCCGGTCTGGTCAGTCTCTACCTCGACGAAGCCGACGAGAGCCCGCGGGTGACTGTCGTGGATGGCCCAGAGGTCCGGCGTCGTAGGTTCGGGCACGGCCACGCGGTCTCGACCGAGTTGCGCGACGTGCTTTTGCAGTACCTGCGTCACCGTAAAAAGCGTGTCGGCTAAACGGTCCCCCGGGACGGTGAGTCCGGGGAAGTCGGGGAACCACGCTTCGACGCCTTGGCCCGTGTCGACGTGGACGACGGTGTATATCTTCTTCAACTCGGCCCTCCCCACGTTTAGACTTTTCGGTCCGTTTTATAAGTCAACCTAAAACGCTTGCCGGATAAGTATTCGCGTTTCGACCGCTCGCGCTGCATCTTCGGCACCAGACTCCTACACAGCCCCTCCTCCCGGGCGACCCTCAACTCCCCTCTGCCCGTCTATAGGTACGCGGGTGTGTACGGAGGCGGCTACGGATGGTTTCGCGGGTCGTCCACGTTCAACCCTTCAGCCGCCGCGGCGTTGTTCAGATCATCGTCCGCGCTTACAAGCGTCAACGCCGGCATGCCCACAGCCGGCATGCCTAAGGCCAGAAGCTCTTTGTTGATTTCCAAGGCGACTGCGAGCTGCACGGCGTCGTAAGCCCTTAACTGGCGGTTACTGGTCAGCGCCGCGGCACTCTTGAGGATCGAGTCTGTTGCCTCAAGGAGGTGGTATTGATTAGCCAGATCATTCTCGAAATTCGTTATGGCCGCGGCCGCGTCCGCCGCGTCTATATCGCCCATCCTGACTCGCTTGTTGATGGCCGCGGGGACCTCAACGCCGGTGATGTTCGCGACATAGATGTGGTTGCCGGCGGCCGGGTCGGTAAGCGATATGACCCAGTTGCTGCCGACTTCACTCACATACCTTTTAACTAAACCGCTGGAGTCGAAGTAGTAGATGGGCACCTATCTTCGGTCCTCCAAGATGGTTTCGGACACGGGCTTGCCTCGGACCGCAATCGGGGCGCGATTTTGATATGGCGTGAAATCCGTGCTCGGCTCTCTGATCTGTTTCAACAGCCCTATCTCACATAGCCTTCGTTCGAGCTTTTCCTCGACCAAGGTTGTCAGGTTGGCGCGCGCCGGCTCGTTGTCAGGATCTATCTCGAGGGCCCGCTGGAAGGCTTTAATTGCTTCGTCGGCGCGCCCCTGCGCATAGTAGGAAGCCCCGAGTCCTAGCTGTGCGTGAATGTATTCGGGGTCGAGGGCCAGCGCCGCGAGGAATGACTCCTCGGCTTCACGGAGCAGCTCCTTGGCCGGGGCCTCAGACCTGCGCGAATCGTCCAACTGTAAACTCGCTGTGCCGACCCACGTCAGGACCTGCACCCTGGATACACCGGCGCGACTCTCGGCTTCACCCATGAGCTCGAGCGACCGTTTGAAAGTCGCTCTGGCCTCCTTATACCGGCTGGCGTTGAGCAGTTCCATCCCCAAGGTGATGAGGCCCACGAAGTCATCACTCGAGAGGACGGATCGAACCGCAGCTCGGTAAGCCTCGGTGGCCTCCTCACGCTCGCCGAGCTGATCGTGCATATACCCGATGTTGATGTAGAAGGGTGTCGCTAAGGCGTTGGCAGCTATTGCCTCTCGGTAAGTGGCTATCGCCCGCCGAAGTCTCTCTTCCCGCTCCGCCTCATCCCGGGAGCCCATCTCGTAGTACAAGAGGGCTAGGTAATGATAGGCCTCGGGGAAATCTTTTCTTAGCCTGAGCGCTTCACGGTAAGCCTGCTCCGCTTGTTCCCACTGGTGGAGTTGGTGGCGCAGGTAGCCGAGCAGGAAGTGGGCGTCCGGATTCTCGCGGTGCAAATTAATGACGTTCCAGATTGCGCCAATCGCCTTCCTCGTTTTGCCGGCGCGGTTGTACGCCAAAGCCAGGCTGAAATGAGCCGCCAAGTCTTGCGGGTCTTGCGTCGCGGCCTTCAGGAAGTAGTTAGACGCCCTGACAAAATCACCGCGGTAGAAGTGAGTGTATCCGAGTAAGACGTAGATTTCAGGGCGTGCCCAGATGCCGATTACTCCTCTGAAAGCTTCTTCGGCGCGCTCCCAGTCCCCCTGATCGAAGTAGGCCATGGCTTCGAGATAAGCTCGTGCGAAAGCCTCACGATCGACGGTGCCCGCCGGGCGCTGCTGCTGCACGTTAGTCAGGCTAGTTGCCAGAATCACGTTGGCCACATTTTCGGGTGGCGGCGGTGGCACTAGGCTCGGCTCGGTGCTGATCTGCTCAAGCACTTGTGCGTTGATCTGCGCGAGCACTTCGTGACTGACCTGTGCGGGCATTAGGCTCATAAATTATTTTCCTGTGTGGTGGCACCCTCCGTAACCATAACACTGAACGGCCCGTCTTTCACCGGCTGTTGATTACGTCGCGTAACTCGTCCGCCGTGATGCGAGAGTACTGCATCGAGTAGACCGTGTTCTTGCGGCCGGACTGACTCTGTACGGCGACCGTGCTACCAGTCTTCTCCATGACATGTTTCCTCACGGCCGGCTAGGCGTAGGGTCTTACCTTCGCCGCTAACGTCGAACGGCACGTACTCGCCTTCAGTAGATGGCATCCTTCCACCCGTCAGGCACGCGCCCCTCTAGCGCCGGCAACGGTTGTAACTGCGCTGCGGGCTGGATGGTAACTGACGCGCCTTCAGCTAAGACCACCGTGATGGACTCGCCGCTGCGGGCCACCTCGTGGAGCAACTCTGCGAGCGTGCGCCCTTTCAGCTCCGCAAGCGTTTTGATCTTATGAGTTCCTAGCGCCATGCTTGCTACCTATCATTCCGTCGCCTACCAGCCAAAGGCTGGCTTATATGTCCGTCAATTATCGCACACACCTGTAGTTTGAGACGACGACCGCAGTGTAAGCAATAACGCTTGCGCCGCTGCACGTACGCGCGCCACATCCTGCGGCAGCAGCCAGCCGCCTTCGGCTGAACTCAACTCGGCGAGCGTCGCCCCTACCGCCTTGCCTTGCACTTCGAGGAGCGCAACACACGCCTCGGCCAACTCATGTACCTCCTCCCTTGTGAGCGGCCGCGCCGCGCCTATCGTATCCTCGCTCGAAGTGAGATCAACTGTCTGGTCGGCCCGCACACGTTGGCGATCACCAACGCCGTTTCTACGAAGCAAGTTATAGGTCTCTCGTTGCGCCACCCGCACGGCTTTCGGCAGCGCTTTCGTCTCGAACCATTGGCGCGTGCGCTCTGTCTCGCGTGCCACGGCCTGCCGGGCGGCTTGCTCCGCCGCGTCATGCACACAGGGAGCCAACTCGTCCTTCAGCCGGCCGACGATCTCCTCGACCAGATCGCTACCGGCGGATGTAGCGCTGGCTTCTGTGTTCCTTTCATTACGTCGAGCAGTCGCATTCGAGATTAGGGTCAGCGTTTCCGGGGTGGAATCTGTTTTACTAACCGACGGTTTGTCCGCGCCGCTTTTTGGCGCGCGCGGATCAATATCTGAATCTGAAGTTTCTGGATCAGCGAAGCTGTCCTTAAAGGGCATTCCCACTTCGGGAGTGTGAGACGCTGATGTAGGAGTACGAACGAGGCGTAAATTTTTTTGCCCCTCGCGCCGCCCGATCGAGTCCACGGCGCGGTTGAGGAAGATGCGGATGCCGGCACCGTTCTTACCGGCGTAGTAGCCGATGATGCCCTGCTCGTGCATCCAGTCCAGTGCTTTCTTAGCTGTGGTGTTGCCGCAGTCTAGCAGCGTGACGAGCTGTTGCCACGCCGTTTGCGACTTCCCTTCCACCACGCGACCGGCGAAACGCAGCACCCCTTCGCGCTCCCAGTATTCGGTCGGCGCATCAACGAGTGTGAGGTAGATCGTGCCCATCAAATGGGTCACTTTCTTAGCCGCCGCAGACTTCACCGCCGCGATGGCATCACAGTCGAGCTGGCGGAAGTTTTTGCGGTATTCGTCCGCGTGTAAAGTCGTTCGCCTAACGAAGCGATTTGGGGCTGCACTCATGGTCAATCCCTTCTTCGAGGGCTTGACAGCGGAGCCGGATTGCACTTAAATACACGTATCGCGGCTCGCCATCAAAGCGAGTCTTAGGATTGACCTGGAGCGTTTGGTCGCCAAACTTG
>Ga0081539_10000652_pt1 | contig 69804 bp, 50 predicted proteins | sample TabmetS4T2R2_FD_71023 | JGI IMG/M metagenome (GOLD analysis project Ga0081539, IMG submission 71023) | Tabebuia heterophylla rhizosphere microbial communities from the University of Puerto Rico - S4T2R2 | ecosystem: Host-associated > Plants > Roots > Rhizosphere ...
TTGGCCTACTCGATATTTCAAGGCAACGTCGGGACGGCCTATCGTCAACGCTCGCAGATACTGGTCTTCTACTTCATCTTCGTCGCCGTCGGAGCGATACTCTTGAAGGAGCGGCGCGAAGACCGTCAACGTCGTCGTCTGCTGTCGAAGCAGGCGGCGCTGGAAGCTTTGCGCGTGCCGCGCCCGCGCCACGCGACGCAAGCCGCGCGCAGCGCGACGGCGACCAACGCCGCGCCGGTCGCAACGGTCGCCGCGCGCCACGCGGCGCGAGACGCGTTGAACGTCTGAGTATTCCGGGTCGGCGCGCAAGTTTACGGTTTTGCACACTCGCCGGCGAACCGGCGCTTCCGTCCGAAAAGGTTGCGGCGCGGCGACCTTTTGCTGAATACTACGGGCAAGACAAATTCTCCGTTGATTGTATGAACGCTCTTCTCGCCGCACTCTCCGTCGCCCTCTTCAGTGCGGTCGCTCTCACGGTGCGAGGCGGCCCGCAGGCGGTCTTGCTCTGCGCCGTCGTCGCGCTCATCGCGGGCGTTGCCGTCTCGCGCGCCGAAGAACAGCAGCGCGGCTTCCTCCTACGCATACTCGTCGCCGGACTCCTCGTCCGCGTCCTCATCGGCACGCTCATCTTCATCGCAGACCGTCAGGATTTCTTCGGCGGCGACGCCATCACTTACGACCTCTACGGCAACGCAGTGATCGAGACGTGGCGCGCGGGCGTCCCCTTGCCTTCGGACGTGGGCGACTGGGCGCGCTCCGGCGGCGGCTGGGGGATGCTCTATCTCGTCGCCTTCATCTACGGCATCATCGGTAGAAACCCGCTCGCCGTTCAATACTTCAACTCGGTCGTCGGCGCGCTCACCGCGCCCATCATCTTTCTCTGCGCGCGCCACATCTTCCAGAACCTTCGCGTCGCCAAACTGGCGGCCTTCTGCGTCGCCTTCTACCCTTCGCTCGTGCTCTGGTCGTCGCAAGGTTTGAAGGACGGCCCGATAGTCTTTCTCCTCGCGCTCGCCATGTTCGCAACCCTGAAACTCGGCGAGCGTCTGAGTTGGAAGTACGTCGTCGTGCTTGTGCTCACGATGTTCGCCGTGCTCAGCATGCGCTTCTACGTCTTCTACATGGTTGCGGCGGCTGTCGTCGGCGCGTTTCTAATCGGCATGCGCCCGCTCACGTCGCAGAGCCTCGCGCGCCAACTCGTAATCGTCCTCGCGCTCGGACTCGGACTCACATACCTCGGCGTCCTGCGAACCGCGACCTCGCAGATAGAGGCTTTCGGCAACCTCAAGGCGATTCAGACGAGCCGACTCGACCTCGCGCAGCAGGCGCGCTCCGGCTTCGGACAGGACGTTGACGTCTCGACCACGACGGGCGCGCTCACGGCAATCCCGACGGGCGTCGCCTACCTTCTGTTCGCGCCGTTTCCGTGGCAGGTTGCCAACCTTCGTCAATCCATCACGCTCCCGGAAATGATAGCTTGGTGGGGCGCGTTCCCTTTGCTCATCATCGGCGTCTGGTTCACGATTAAATACAGATTCCGCCAAGCGCTCCCCATCATGATATTCACTTCGATGCTGACTTTGGCCTACTCGATATTTCAAGGCAACGTCGGGACGGCCTATCGTCAACGCTCGCAGATACTGGTCTTCTACTTCATCTTCGTCGCCGTCGGAGCGATACTCTTGAAGGAGCGGCGCGAAGACAAGCAGCGCGCGACGGCTGCTGTGCGCAAGGAGTTCATAGAGGCCGCGCGCACCGCCGCCGCCCGCAAGCGCTACGAGCGCTGGAAGGCGGAGCGCGAACGCGAACTCGAAGACATGGCGCAGAACATCTCCCAGAGGATTGATTTCTGATGTGCGGAATCGTCGGCATCGTTAACCTCGACCGCCGCGCGGCCTCAGTCGAACTGCTCGCGCGCATGAACGACCGGATACGCCACCGCGGGCCTGACGAGGAGGGCGCGTACGTCAACGGCTACGTCGGACTCGCCATGCGCCGCCTCGCAATCATTGACCTCGCGGGCGGACAGCAGCCCATCACGAACGAAGACGGCACGTGTCACATCGTCTTCAACGGCGAGATATACAACTACCGCGAACTCAAAACCCGACTCGAAGACTTAGGCCACAAGTTCCGTACCGACTCCGACACCGAGACCATACTTCACGCCTACGAAGAGTACGGCGCGGATTGTCCAAAGCACTTGCGCGGCATGTTCGCCTTCGCCATCTGGGACGAACGCCGCGAGCAACTCTTCCTCGCGCGCGACCGCGTCGGCAAAAAGCCAATTCTCTACGCGCACACCGCCACGACCTTCGCCTTCGCCTCCGAGTTCACAGCGCTTCTGCTTCACCCGTCGGTCAGCCGCGAAGTCGAGCGCGAGGCCATACACCACTACCTCTCCTTCATGTGCGTCCCCGCGCCCCTGACCGCCTACCGCGACATACGCAAACTCGAACCCGGCCACTCGCTCACGCTCACAAGCGACGGCCAACTGAAGCTTGAACGCTACTGGCAACCCGACTTCTCCAAAAAACTCAAAATCTCCGAAGACGAAGCGGGCGAACGCGCGCTCTCGCTTTTAAGAGACGCCGTTCGCGTGCGTCTGATGTCGGAAGTCCCTTTGGGCGCGTTCCTTTCGGGCGGCGTTGATTCGAGCGCGGTCGTCGCGCTCATGGCCGAAGCGAGTTCCGGCGCAGTCAAGACCTTCTCCATAGGCTTCGAGGAACAAGACTTTTCAGAACTCCACCACGCGCGCCGCGTCGCCGAACGCGTAGGCGCGGAGCACCACGAGTTCATCGTCCGCCCCGACGCGCTCGAAGTGTTGCCGACGCTCGTCGAACACTACGGCGAGCCTTACGCGGACTCGTCCGCCATCCCGACTTACTACGTCGCGCGCGAGACGCGACGCCACGTCACGGTCGCCCTAAACGGCGACGGCGGCGACGAGTGCTTCGCCGGCTACGAGCGCTACGCCGCGATGCGTCTTTCTGAAGCGTACAGAAAACTCCCCGAAGTTTTGCGCGAACAGGTGATACGCAACGCCGCAGAGCTTCTTCCCGCGTCGGAGTTGAAGCGAAGCCGCGCGCGCAGTCTCAAACGCTTCTTGAAGGCGGCGTCGTTGCCGCCCGTCGAAAGATATTTGCGCTGGGTGAGCGTTTTAGACCCGCAGGCCAAGCAGGAGCTTTACACCGAAGAGTTCCGGCGCGAGACCGAAGCGGCGGACGTTCGACAGTGGCTCGCGCCTTGGTTCGCGCGCGCAAACGGCGCGGGCGTCGTTGACGCCGCGCTTCTGACCGACACGATGACCTACTTGCCGAACGACCTGCTCGTCAAAGTTGACATCGCGAGCATGGCCGTCTCGCTCGAAGCGCGCTCGCCGTTTTTAGATCACAACGTCATCGAGTTTGCCGCGTCGCTCCCTGAAAACTTGAAGCTGCGCGGCCTGACGACGAAATACATCTTGAAGAAGATGCTGCGGAAAATCCTCCCGCCCGAAAACCTGAAGCGCGGCAAGATGGGCTTCGGCGTCCCCGTCGGCCATTGGTTCCGTGGCGAGATGCAGCAGTTTCTTCGAGAGCGCTTGCTTTCGGAGCGCGCCGCGCGTCGCGGCTACTTTCGCGCCGACGCCGTGCGTCAGATGGTCGAACTTCACACGCGCGGCGAGCGCGACTACACACACCAACTCTGGACGCTGCTGATGCTGGAGCTTTGGTTCGAGCGTTTCATTGACTGACGAAGACTGACGGAGACTTTTTGCAAGGCGACGGAAATTTCTTGAACGACTTGGGCGCGGAAAGATTGGGCGCGCCGCGTCGCTGCCCCGCGTGCGAGGGTGCGGGCGGGCGCGAGCGGGGCGAGAAGAACGGCTTCGCGCTCGACGTGTGCGACGCGTGCGGCACGCTCTACGCGCAGCGCACGCAAGACGCGCCGCTCGACTACGACGGCTACTACGGCGAGTCGAACCTCTCAGTCCCCGACTTCATCTCGTCGCGCTTGGACGAGATTTTCGCCTCCTTCGCGCCCTACCGCGAGTCGAACCGCCTGCTCGACATAGGCTGCGGCGCAGGCTCGCTCTTGCAGGCGGCGCGGCGCGCGGGCTGGCGAGCCGAAGGTCTCGAAGTCTCTCGCACCGCCGCCGAGCACGTGCGCTCCGAAGGCTTCGAGGTCTTCTGCGGCGAGCTTTCGGAGGCGCGCTATCCTTCGGGCCACTTCGACGTTGTGACGGCGAGCGAAGTCATCGAACACTTGGAAGACCCGCACGAACTTTTGGCCGAGGTCGCGCGCATACTTCGACCGGGCGGGCTGTTCTGGGCGACGACGCCGCACGGGCGCGGCATCTCCGCGCGCGTTCTCGGCACGGATTGGAGTACGGTCTGCCCGCCGGAGCATTTGCAACTCTTCTCGCTCGGCGGCGCGCGCAGAATCCTTGAGCGCGCGGGATTCCGGCGCGTGAGCGTCACGTCGCGCGGCTGCAACCCTTTGGAGTTGCTGCACGCACTGCGCCGGCGCGGAAACGGCGCGCGCACGGTTGTTGATGAAGGCGACGCTGTTTCAAGCCAGTCGAAAGATGCGTCGAACGACGCGACGGTCGCAGAGTCGTCGTCAGCGAACGGCGAACGCTTCGACCGCGTGGCGACCGGGTATCGTCTGAACGAGGCTTTGTTGAAAAATCCGGCAACGCGCGCACTGAAGGCCGCGGCCAACGCCGCGCTCGGCGCGACGCGTCTGGGCGACTCGATAAGAATACGCGCCGAAGTTTGAATATGTGGCGAGAGGAATTAACCACAGAGGCACAGAGGACGCAGAGATTGCACAGAGTAATTATAAAACTCTGTGCATCCTCCGTGTACTCTGTGCCTCTGTGGTTAATCTTAGTTCCAATACAATAACTCAAGTTAATTTTGGAGGAGGGAATTTTAAGTTGAAGGGAATCGTACTGGCCGGAGGACTGGCGACGCGTCTGAGGCCGCTCACGTCAATCACGAACAAGCACCTTTTGCCCGTCTATGATAAGCCGATGATTTACTACCCCATCAAGACGCTTATCAACGCCGGCATCCGCGACATAATGATCGTCACGGGCGGCAACTCCGCCGGCGACTTCCTGCGCCTACTTAAAAACGGCAAGGACTTCGGACTCAAACATATCAACTACACATACCAAGAGGGCGAGGGCGGCATCGCCGCCGCGCTCGATTTGTGCGAAGCGTTCGCCGACGGCGAGCCTGTGTGCGTTGTCTTGGGCGACAACGTGATAGAGAAGAACATCTGCAAGGCCGTGCGCGCGTACCGTCATCAGGGCGGCGGCGCGAAGATTCTTCTCAAAAAAGTTCACGACCCGCAGCGTTTCGGCGTGCCTGAGTTAGACGGCAACCGCGTCGTGCGCATCGAGGAGAAGCCGCAACAACCGAAGTCGGAGTACGCCGTTATAGGGATTTACATGTACGACGCAGACGTTTTCAACATCATCAAGACGCTGAAGCCTTCGGGGCGCGGCGAGCTTGAGATTACGGACGTGAACAACGCGTACATCGAGCGCGGCGAGATGACTTGGGACGAGCTTGACGGTTGGTGGACTGACGCGGGCACGTTCGAGTCGCTGCTGCGCGCGTCGAACCTCGTGGCGCAGACGGGCGCGAACAAGTTGGACGAAGAGGACGCGCAAACGGCGTCGGCGACGACGACGAGAGTGGAGGGCGAGAATGCAGCCGAAGCCGGAAGCGCACGCTGAAGCGACGAATCTGTCGCCGTCCGATTTCAAGCGCGGAAAGATTGAGGGCGTCGTCGTCAGAGACTTGCGCAAGTTCGTTGACGACCGCGGCTGGCTCGCGGAGCTTTTCCGCGACGACGAGACGGACGCGGAGTTTCGCCCCGCGATGTCGTACGTTTCGACGACGCTCCCCGGCGTTCAACGCGGGCCGCACGAACACGTCGAACAGGCCGACTACTTCTGCTTCATCGGCCCTTCAAACTTCAAGCTGCGGCTCTGGGACAACCGCGCCGAGGCGGCGACCTACGGCAACGTTATGACGCTCTACGTCGGCGAGGACGCGCCGAAATCGGTCATCGTGCCCAAAGGCGTCGTCCACGCGTACCGAAACGTCGGGCACACGACGGGCGTCGTCATAAACTTTCCCAACCGCCTCTACGCGGGGCGCGGTCGCCGCGAAGAGGTTGACGAAATCCGCCACGAGGACGACCCCCACACGATCTTCAGGTTGAACGATTAAAAGTCTGGAGTCTGGAGTCTGAAGTCAGAGCGGAAGGCTTTGGTTCTGCCTCCAGACTACAGACTCCAGACTCCAGACTTATGAAAGTTGTACGCATCATCGCGCGCCTCAACGTGGGCGGGCCTGCGCGGCACGTGGCTTGGCTGACGGCGGGGTTGCGCGGGGCGGGCGTGGACGTTGTGCTCGTCGCCGGAACGGTGCCGCCGGGCGAGGACGACATGAGCTACTTCGCCGCGTCGCTCGGCGTCGAGCCTCTAGTCGTTCCCGAAATGAGCCGCGAGGTCTCTGTGAAGGACGCGGCGACGGTCTGGAAGCTCTACCGGCTGCTCCGGCGCGAGCGGCCCGACATCGTCCACACGCACACGGCCAAGGCGGGCACTGTGGGACGCGTCGCGGGGCTTCTCTACCGTTGGCTCACGCCGTCGGCGCTCGTGGGCCGCCCGCGCCGCTGCCGCTTCGTTCACACGTACCACGGACACATCTTCCACAGCTACTACGGACGCTGGAAGACGCGTCTGTTCCTCGCAATCGAACGCGCGCTCGCGCGCGTGGCTACCGACCGAATCATCGTTATCAGCCCGCAGCAGTTCGAGGAGATTCACGAACGCTTCGGTGTGGGTCGTCGCAGCCAATTCGTCGTCATCACGCTCGGACTCAACACGTCGGAGTACGCGCAGTGGGCCGGGCGTCGAGAGATTTGCAGGAGCGAGTGGGGCGCGCGCGACACGGACATCTTGGTCGGCATCGTCGGTCGGCTGACGGAAATCAAGAACCACCGTCTCTTCCTCGAAGCCGCCGCGCTCTTCAAGCAGCGACACGCGCGCGCGTGCGACGTGGAGCGTGTGCGCTTCCTCGTCGTAGGCGACGGCCACTTGCGCTTCTCGCTCGAAGCGCAGGCCGCAAGCCTCGGCCTCGCGGATGATGTAGAATTCTTGGGAGTGCGCGACGACCCCGAAAATTTTTATCCCGCGTTGGACGTGGTCGCGCTCACGTCCTTGAACGAGGGGACGCCGCTGACGCTCATCGAGGCGATGGCGAACGCGCGCCCTTGCGTGGCGACGGCTGTGGGCGGCGTCGTTGATCTGCTGGGCGGGGTCGAGGAGTCGGAGTTGCGCCGCCCGCACCCTTGGCGGATTTGCGAGCGCGGCGTGCAGGTTCGCGCCAATGATGCCGAAGCGTTCGCCGACGCGCTCGCGCACCTCGTCGCCAACGAGCCTCTGCGCGCTTCGATGGGTGAACGCGGGCGCGAGTTTGTCGAACGCTTCTACTCGCTTGAGCGTTTGGTCGCGGACGTTCTGTATCTTTACGAAGACTTGCTGAGCGCGGAGAAAACGCGCGCGGGCGCGTCGGACGAAGCGACTCGCGCCGCATCGCAGTCGTCCTCAGGCGGCGACATCTCGCGCGCGGGGCGCGTCTGAAAAAGTTCGCTGCGGCAGTAGCCCGACCGTGAGGGAGGGCGTCAGTAAGGATAGTGTCCTAATTATCGTTTCTCCGTGCCATCTCTGTGGCCTCTGTGTCTCTGTGGTTAATCTTGCTCAGCATTTACCACCGCAGACACAGAGAGCACGGAGGGGGCACAGAGGTTTAGGCAATCTAGGACACGACTTCAGTAAGAGCAGACTATAAAAGCGAAGATTGAGACTGTATCTTAAAGGTTTTCCGCGTCGAGCGCGTTTGAAGGAGGGATTGAAAAGTTTGCGAGTTTTAATCACGGGCGGGGCCGGGTTCATCGGCTCGCACCTCTCCGACGCGCTCGTCGCGCGCGGCGACGAGGTCTTCTGCATTGACGACCTCTCGACAGGCTCGATTGACAACATCGCGCACCTCAAGGGTGAGCCGCGCTATCACTACACGATTGACACGGTTCACAACCAGCCCGTCGTCGCGGAGTTGATTGACCAGTGCGACGTTGTCTTCCACCTCGCGGCGGCGGTCGGCGTCAAACTCATCGTCGAGTCGCCGGTGCGGACGATTGAGACGAACGTGCGCGGCACTGAGGTCGTTCTCGCGCAGGCGAACAAGAAGAAGAAGAAGGTCTTGGTCGCTTCGACTTCGGAAGTCTATGGACTGTCGAACGACGTCCCGTTCCGGGAGGACGGCAACCTCGTGATGGGCGCGACGACGAAGGGCCGCTGGTCTTACGCCTGCTCGAAAGCGATTGACGAATTCCTCGCGCTCGCCTACTGGCGCGAGAAGAAACTGCCGACCGTGATTGTTCGCCTATTCAACACGGTCGGGCCGCGACAGACCGGGCAGTACGGGATGGTTATCCCGACCTTCGTCAAACAGGCTCTGGCCGGAAGACCAATCACAGTTTACGGCACGGGCGAGCAGACGCGCTGCTTCGGCTTCGTCAAAGACGTTGTCGGCGCGCTCGTTCGTCTGATGGACGAGGAGAGGGCCGTGGGCGAGGTCTTCAACATCGGCTCGAACGAAGAGGTCTCGATAATGGAGCTTGCGCGGCGCGTGAAGGAGTTGACAGGCTCGAAGTCGGAGATCGTCACCGTCGCTTACGACGAGGCTTACGAAGAGGGCTTCGAGGACATGCCGCGCCGCGTGCCCGACATCTCGAAGGTCTCCGCGCTCACGGGCTTCCGGCCCACGATGCCGCTCGACGGCATCTTGCAAAGCGTCGTCGAATACTACAGCGGTCGGCAGTCGAACGGCAGAGATTAGGTCGCCTAGGAGAAAGTTAATGATTAAAATAAAACCAATGAAAATACCCGGCAAATGGCGAGAAGGATATGTGCTTGACTATCATACTATTCGGAGTGATTTGATTGGGTATGATGAGTTTGGGCATCCGATATTTGAGACAAAACGAACTGAAATAGGGGAGCTTCTATTTCGGTTAAAGTATAGATCGGACAAATCCATCCTAGAATCTATTGTAGAAACGGCTGCTGATTTCATTAGGTCATGGAATCCTAAGTTGAAGTTTATATTACCAACACCCTCTTCAAGGACACGTAAGGCATTTCAACCTGTAATGGAAGTGGCTAAAGAGCTTAGTACACGCCTAAATATAGCTTTATGCACTAACTGTATTGTTAAAGTAAGAGCCACACCTGAACTGAAAAATATCTACGATTATCATCAAAGAATAGAATTACTGGCGAATGCTTACGATATTAATACGTCGAAGTTGGAAAACCATAATATTTTGCTGTTCGATGATCTATATCGCTCAGGTGCTACACTTAACGCTATAACAGATGTTTTATACACGAACGGTAAAGCGGCTAACGTTTATGTTTTGGCCCTTACCCGAACAAAGAGCACATCATGAACAAGGTATTTATAGGCGGTTCACGAAAGCTGACCAAGTTGCCAGCGCAAGTAAAAGACCGGCTTCATAACATTATTAGGAGCAATTTTGTTGTCCTTATCGGAGACGCTAATGGCTCTGATAAATGTGTACAGAGCTATTTAGCCGATCAGGGGTTTAAAGCCGTCATTGTCTTCTGTATGGCTGGTAAATGTAGGAATAATGTCGGAGCTTGGGAAGTGAGGGAGGTCGTAGCTGATAGTGATGAAAAGAACTTTAGTTTTTATGCCACCAAAGATTTAGAGATGGCTAAAGAGGCGTCTTATGGATTTATGATTTGGGATGCTAAGAGCAAAGGGACGTTGAATAATATTATCAACCTTCTAAAGAGGAATAAAAAAGTGCTGGTTTATCTTTCCACAGACAAATCGTTTTGTACTTTGTCTAGTTTTCATGACCTCCCAAGACTGCTTGCAAGTTGTGATAAAGAAGCGTTGGAGATGCTCAATAGAAAGTTAGGAATAATGAACTTTCTAAGAGAAATACAGACTGAACTTGATTTTGCACAAATAAAATAAAATTTGGCGTGCCTATTAGATTTTAACGCCACTCGGAAACATTTCGGAATCGAGCCAATGCCTTTCGAGAGCCGCCAACTTGTGCCCGCCGCCGTGTCGCTCGCGCTCGCGCTCGCGCTCACGCCGCTGGTGCGCGCATTCGCGCGTCGTATCGGCGCGGTGGCGAAGCCGAAGGCCGACCGTTGGCACAAGAAGCCGACGGCGATGCTCGGCGGCGTTGCGATGTTCGCGTCGGTCGTCGTCCCTTATCTTCTGCTCGTCCCGCACACGCGCGCTGGCTGGGTCGTCCTCGGCGCGAGCGCCGCGCTCTTCCTCGTCGGACTGATTGACGACTTCCTACACATCAAGCCGTATCAAAAGTTAATCGGCCAAGTCTTGGGCGCGAGCGCGGTCGTCTATTTCGGACTGACGCTGCCGTGGGGCTGGGGCGCGTCCGTCGGGATGGTCGTCACGATCTTCTGGCTCATCGGAATCACGAACGCGATAAACCTTCTCGACAACATGGACGGGCTGGCCGCCGGAGTCTCGGCGATAGCCGCCGTCTTCATCGCCGCAAGCTTCGCAATCAACGGGCAGATGACCGAGGCCGCAATGCTCGCCGTCTTCGCAGCCGCGCTCGCGGGGTTTCTGGTCTATAACTCGAACCCGGCATCAATCTTCATGGGCGACTGCGGCTCGATGTTCATAGGCTTCTTCCTCGCAAGCTCGGCGCTCCTTTCGGCTTCGGGCGACCGCGGTCGCAGTTTCATCGTCGTCATCGCTGTGCCTGTGCTCATCCTCTTCATACCGATTTTCGACACGACGCTCGTCACCGTCGTCCGCAAGCTTTCGGGCCGCGCCGCCTCGCAGGGCGGGCGCGACCACACGTCGCACCGTCTCGTCGCGCTCGGACTCTCCGAACGTCGCGCCGTCTGGATGCTCTACGCCTTCGCAGCCTCTTCGGGCCTGCTCGCGCTGCTCGTACGCCAGTTTGAGTATCACACGGGCATCGCGATGGTGACGGGCTTCGCCGTCGTCTTGACGCTCATCGGCGTTTTTCTGGCGGGCGTGAAGGTCTATGACGACACGGAAGTGCAGGCCGCGCGCGAGAAGTCGTTAGTCTCTTTCCTCGTTGACGTGTCGTACAAGCGTCGCATCTTCGAGGTGCTCTTGGACGTTGTGCTCGTCATACTTGCTTACTACGCCTCTTACGTCCTTCTCTTCGGCACTGACCTTCCGGCGGAAGTCTGGCAGCTATTCCTTCGCACTATCCCCGTGCTCATCTTCGTGAAGATGGCGGCGCTGCTCGTCTCAGGCGTCTATCGAGGCATCTGGCGCTACATAAGCGTTGACAATCTCATCGTCTATGCGAAGGCCGTCGTCGCGGGTTCGGTGGCAAGCGTGCTCGCGCTTCTGTTCGCCTTCCGCTTCCAAGGATTTTCGCGCGCCGTCTTCGTGCTCGACGCGATGTTCTTCTTCTTTATGCTCGCCGGAAGCCGCGTCGCGTTCCGTCTGTTCCGCCGGCTCGTGCCGGCGCCGACCAGCGGCGGGCGGCGCGTGCTCATCTACGGCGCGGGCGACGCGGGCGAGCTTCTTCTGCGCGAGATGCGAAACAACCTTCAACTACAGTACACGCCCGTCGGCTTCGTTGACGACGATCCGCACAAGAAGGGCAAGGTCATACACGGACTGCGCGTCTTCGGCGGCAACGGCCAACTCCGGCGCATCTGCGATGAACAGCACGTGGAGGAAGTGCTCATCTCAAGTTCAAAAATCGAAGAGGAGCGCGTGCGCCAAATCCTCCACGACTGCGAAGAGGCGCGCATCACGCTCAAGCGCATGAGAATCGAAATCGAATTGGTCGGACACGAATTTTAGGGACTAGAGACTAGAGGCTGGTTGATTAGGTGAATGACTCGTTTAAAAGTTACCGTGACTTGGACGTGTGGCATAAGGCAATGAGTATGACCAAAGAGATTTACACGGCGACTTCGCATTATCCAAACGAGGAAAAGTTCGGCCTCGTGAGCCAGATGCGCCGGGCGTCAATATCCATTCCGTCAAACTTGGCAGAGGGGCACGCTCGCGCGGGTACTGGCGAGTTTAAGCACTTTGTCTCTATCGCTATGGGTTCTGTCGCTGAACTCGAAACTCAAGTCATACTCAGCGCGGATTTAGAATACTTGGACAAAGGTTTAGAGAATGGTCTCCTGATTCGTCTCGACGAGATTGGTAAGATGCTGCGTGGCCTATATAGGTCGCTGACAATAAAGTAGAGGCGTTTGCACGGCGATAACTAGCCTCTAGCCTCTAGCCTCTAGTCTCTATCAAATGGCTGAGCAGATCGCACGCATCAACGTCCGTCCCGTGTGGGCGCGGTTGCCGCTGTTGTTGTTGGCGGCGTCGGCGCTCGCGTTGGGGTGGTACGCGGTGCGTTGGGGCGTGGGCGACACGATGGCCGAGTATGCGCCCGTCTCCTACGCGAACGACCCGGCGTCGAGCTTCGAGACCGCCGAGTCGGCTGCGCGGCTCGCGCCCGACGACCCGCTCGCGCACCTCACGATTGCGCGTCTCAACCAATACAGTTTCGACCCCGAAAGGCTTCCGCGCGCGCTCGAAGAGTACAGGCGCGCAGCCGCGCTCGCGCCCAACGACTACCTCATCTGGTTGGAGATGGGACGCGCGCTCTCCGCCTTGGGCGACAAAGAGGGCGGAGTGGCCGCGCTACGCCACGCCGCGCAACTCGCGCCCAACTACACGCAGCCGCGCTGGCACTTGGGAAACGCGCTTCTGCGTAACGCGATGGAGCGCGGCGAGAGCGCCGACGAGGCGTTCGAGGAGTTGCGACGCGCAGCCGACTCAGACCCCGCGCTTCGCCCGCAGGTCTTCAACCTCGCGTGGCAGGTCTATAACCAGAACATGCCGCGCGTCATCGAAGCCGTCGGGAAGACTCCGGCGGCGCGCGCGCAACTCGTCGGCGTGCTCGTCGGACGCGGGCGCTTCGACGACGCAATCGCCGTCTGGTCGTCATTGAGCGCGCAGGAGAAACGCGAGCAGGCGGAGGCGGGCGGCGGACTCGCGCGCTCGCTCTACGACCGGGGCGAGTTTCACCGCGCGCTCAAAATCGCCGGCGAGACGGGCGCGCAGAACATTCTGCTTGAGAAAGTCTCGAACGGGAGTTTCGAGGGCGACATCGGGCAGTCGGGGCGCGAACTCTTTCAGTGGCAGGTGACGCCCGCGCCCTTCGCTCAAGTGGCGGTTGACGCGCGCGTCGCGCACGGCGGACAGCGCTCGTTGCGCGTACTCTTCAACTCGTCGGGGCAGACGGATTTTCGCAACGTCTGGCAGACCGTCGCCGTCGAACCCGCGACCCGCTACCGTCTGACTTACTTCGTCCGCACGAACGAGTTGACGAGCGCGGCGACGCTCCTGACCGTCGTCTCCGACGCCGCGTCTGAGACGGTCGCAATCGCTCAATCCGAGGCTGTCTCGCCGGGCACGAACGATTGGCGGCAGGCGTCGGTCGAGTTCACGACGGGCGCGAAGACCGAGGCCGTCGTCGTGCGCATCGTGCGCGTGGGCTGCCCTTCGGAGGCTTGCCCCATCTTCGGAAAAATCTGGTATGACGATTTCGACCTCCAACGCGCCGGCGTCGTCGTCAAGCGCTGAAACGCTCGTCCACGCGACCGGGCCGCTCGACCCGACGCCGCCACCGCCCGCGCCTCCTTCCGTTCCGGCGCACGCGACGGCTGAACTGCCGCGCACCGTCTGGAGTCGCTTCATCATCGTCATGCTCTGCCTCGCGGTCGTGACGACGACGCTCGCCTTCGGCACGGTTCACTCTTGGTCGCTCGCCATCTTCCAACTGAGCGCGGGGCTGGTCTTCGCCTTCTGGATGCTCGACGCCTTCTCCTCGCGTACGCTCCGCTTCAGTCGAAACTTTCTACAGCTTCCGCTCGTCGCTTTCTTCCTCGTCGGCGTCGTGCAAATCTGGCCGTCGGGCGCGAACGCCGCTCAGGATTTCGCCGGAGCGCTCGCCGTCAAGCCGCTCGGCACGCTCTCCTTCGACCCGCACGCGACTGAGACCGTCCTCCTACAACTCGCCGCACTCATCATCTACTTCGCCGCCGCGCTCGCCTTCGTTGACACGCCGCGACGTCTGCGTCTCGTCGCGCGGCTCGTCGTCGTCTTCGGATTCCTGCTCGCTGTCTATGGCTTGATGCAGCACTTCGTTAACCCGCGCACGATTTTCTGGGTGCGTGAGCCGAAGCAGGCCGAGCCGTTCGGCCCTTACGTCAACCGGCACCACTTCGCCGGCTACATGGAACTCACGCTCGCTATGCCGCTCGGCCTTCTCTTCGCGGGCGCAATCGAGCGCGAGCGCGTTCTGCTCTACGCATTCGCTTCGGCAATCATGGCAATCGCGCTCGTGATGACAAACTCGCGCGGCGGTATGCTCAGCATGGTCTGCGAGATTCTTTTCCTCGCCGCCGTAGCCGCCACCGCGCTTCGTCGCAACAAGCGTCGCGCGGAGTTTGAAGACCGCGCGACGCGCGTCCGCGCAGCCGCCATCAGAGTCGGACTCGGCTTCGCGATGATCTTCGCCGTCTTCATAGGCGTGCTCTACTTCGGCGGCGAAGACGCGATCACACGCCTTCTCGGCACGGTCAACTCCGCAGACCCCACGACGGGCCGCGCGCACTTCTGGGCCGGGACAATCGAGATAATCAAAGACCATCCGTGGATAGGAACGGGCCTCGGCGCGTTCAGCGCCGTCTATCCGCGCTACGACACGGGCAACGGCACGTACCGGCTCGAACAGGCGCACAACGACTACCTGCAAATCGTTTCCGACGCCGGAATCATCGGCGCGATAATCGGTCTCGTCTTCGTCGTCGTGCTTTTCAGAATGGCCTTGCGACGGATGCAGTCGCACGACAAGTGGCGTCGCGGCGTCGCGCTCGGCGCTCTCTCTGGATGCGCGGGCGCGCTCGTCCACAGCTTCTTCGACTTCACTCTGCACACGACCGCCAACGCGCTCCTCTTCCTCGTGCTCGCCGCGCTCGCAACCCTGAACGGTCGCGTCGAAGAGCCTGACGTGCCGCGTCGCGGAAGACGACGAAGACGCCGGCGTTCGTCAGCGCCGGACGAAGTCGAAACCGTGCACGCCGAAGAAGGGGAAAAAGAGCGCGCGGCGGCCTGACGCTGTTACAATCAGGTCGTAGGACTTCAACGAAATTTCGCGGGGGAGAGGATGCGGATACTTGTCACCGGGGGCGCGGGCTTCATCGGCTCGCACCTTTGCGAAAGACTTCTGGGCGAGGGCAACGAGGTCATCTGCCTCGACAATTTCTTCACGGGCCGCAGGGAGAACGTCTATCACTTGCTCGACGACAAGCGCTTCGAGCTTCTGCGCCACGACATCATCGAACCCGTCCTGCTCGAAGTTGACCAGATTTACAACCTCGCTTGCCCCGCCTCGCCCGTGCATTACCAGTACAACCCCGTCAAGACCGTGAAGACGAGCGTCATGGGCACGATAAACATGCTCGGCCTCGCCAAGCGCGTCCACGCGCGCATACTTCAGGCTTCGACCTCCGAAGTCTATGGCGACCCGCAAGTTCACCCGCAGCCCGAAAACTACTTCGGCAATGTCAACTGCAACGGCTTGCGTGCGTGTTACGACGAAGGCAAGCGTCTGGCCGAGACGTTGATGATGGACTACCACAGGCAGAACAAGGTTGACACGCGCGTCATACGCATCTTCAACACGTACGGCCCGCGAATGCTTGAGAACGACGGTCGCGTCGTCTCCAACTTCATCGTCCAAGCCCTGCGCGGCGAGGAGCTAACAATCTACGGCACGGGCGAGCAGACGCGCTCGTTCTGCTACGTTGACGACCTCGTGGAAGGCATGGTGCGCCTGATGAACGTCGAAGAGGGCGCGCACTCCGACTACGACGTGCACGACCCCGTCAACGTCGGCAACCCCGGCGAGTTTACGATGCGCGAGTTGGCCGAAGAGGTCGGTCGCGCTGCCGGAGTTGAAGTGAAGATGCGTTTCTGCCCTCTGCCGAAGGACGACCCACGCCAGCGACGCCCCGACATCGCGCGCGCCCAAGCCTTGCTCGGCTGGTCGCCCACAATCCCCTTGCGCGAAGGACTCAAGCGCACGGTCGCGTACTTCGCGGAAAGAATAAAAAAGTGATGAATGCGGAATGATGAGTGATGAATGAAGACAGCGTTCTTCTCATCATTCATCACTGCCGCATTCATCATTCATCATTTCAATGACTGACATCAAACACGAACTCGAAACGCCGCAGACCGTGCCCGCGATGTGTCTGGCCGCGCTCGCGCGCCACGCCAAACGGGACGCGCTCAGTCTGAAGCAGCAGGGGCAATGGCTGCACATTCCGGGCGACGCAATCATCCGGCGCGTGCGCGCGGTCGCGTTGGGGCTGTCGGCGTTGGGCGTGAAGAAGGGCGACCGCGTCGCGCTTCTGTCGGAGAATCGGCCCGATTGGTCTGTCGTTGACTTGGCAATCTTGAGTCTCGGCGCAATCAACGTACCCATCTACACGACGCAAGCGCCCGAACAGGTTCGCTACATCTTGGAAGACTCCGGCGCGCGCGTCCTCCTCGTCTCCGGCAAGAAGGTCTTCCGCCACGCGCGACCGGGCATCGAGCCGGTCGGCGGTCTTGAAAAAATAATCTTCTTCGACACCGACGCGGCCACCGCGCAAGAGGGCGCGCTAACTCTCTTCGAGCTTGAACAGAAAGGCGCGGAGTTTGACCGCGACGAGCCGGAAGTCTTCAGCCGGATTACGGACGCCGTCCGCGCGGAAGACCTCGCAACCATCATCTACACTTCCGGCACGACGGGCGAGCCGAAGGGCGTTTGTCTCACGCACGCGAGCTTCGTCTCGAACGTGCTCTCGATAACGAGCGCGCTCCCGATTTACTCGACCGACGTCGCGCTGTCAGTCCTTCCGCTCTCCCACATCTTCGAGCGAACGGTCTTCTACGTCTTTTGCTGGAACGGCGTCTCGGTGGCTTACGCGCCGTCGTTCGACGTTGTCGGCGAATACCTGCGCGAAGTTCGCCCGACGATTATGACCGCCGTGCCGCGCCTTTTTGAGAAGGTCTTTCACAAGATCGTAAAGAAGGGGACGAGCGAGGGAGGTTGGAAGGCCAAGCTTTTCAACTGGGCGCTCCACGTCGGCCAAAAACATGCGGAGTTGGAAGACAAGGGCGAGCCTGTGCCGCCGCTCCTTGAGATTCAGCAGGAGTTGGCGAGCCGCCTTGTCTTCTCGAAGTGGCGCGAGGGCGTGGGCGGGCGTCTCCGCTTCTTCGTGTCGGGCGGGGCGTCTCTGTCGCCCGCTTTGTCGTACGCGTTTCTTGGCGCGGGCGTGAAGATTTTGCAGGGCTACGGGATGACTGAGACTTGCATCGTCTCTGCGAACCGACCGGAAGACAACCGCGTCGGCTCTGTTGGCTTGCCGTTCCCCGGCATCGAAGTGAAGCTTGACGAGGAGGGCGAAATCCTCGTGCGCGGCGCAAACGTGATGCAGGGCTACTACAAGAAGCCCGAAGATACACGCGCCGTCTTCACCGAAGACGGGTGGTTCAAGACGGGCGACGTTGGAAGGATTGACGAGCGCGGCCATCTCTTCATCACAGACCGCAAGAAGGAACTGTTCAAGCTCTCGAACGGAAAGTACGTCGCGCCGCAACTCGTCGAGAGCTTCATCAAGCAGAGCCAGTACGTGAGCCAAGTCGTCGTGGTCGGCGCGGGACGAAAACAGGCGGCGGCGCTCATCGTGCCTGACTGGGAGGCGCTCGCCTCCGTGCTCCCCGCGCCGCAAGCCGAGGAGCACACGTCGCGCGTCGCTTGGAGCAAAAGCGCGGCGGCGGTCAAACTCGTCCAACGCGACGTGATAGAACTGACCGCGCCGCTACACGACTACGAACGCGTCCGCCGCGTCGCGCTCCTGCCGGAAGAGTTCTCGATTGACGGCGGCGAACTGACGCCGACGCTGAAAGTCAAACGCCGCGTGATTGACGAAAAGTACGGCGCTCTGATTGAACAGATTTACGACGGCACGGCGGCCAAGGATGAGTGATTGCGGAACGGCGGATTGATGAAGGCGACGCTGGATTGATTGATGAAGGCGACGGTGTTTTGATTGACGAAGGCGACGCTGTTTTCAATCAATGCTTCATGTTAGTCGCGCAAAAAAGATGACGGGAGAACAGCGTGTCTCCCGTCATCCTTCAATCCGCCGTTCCGCAATCGCTAGGCGTCGGTCAGCGTCAGTCTTTCTATTTCAAGGATTGACTCGGCGAAGCGTGTGCGGTTCTGCGACGGCTCGGCCAGAATGTCTTGGGCGAGGCGTTGGAGGCCCGCGGGCATCGGGAAGGCGACGAAGGGGAGAGCGACAGCCTGCGGCGGGAAGTGGGAGAGCATCTGCATCTCCGCGCCGCAAAAGTCGCAGTCGGCGAGATGCGCGGCGAGCGACGCGCGCAGAACGGCGCGAGTCTCCGTGAGGGAGATAAGTAAAGATTCGGACTGTGGGCACGTCCGAAGTTTTCGGAATCCGGCTGTGCGCGTACGACGCATGTTTGCTCCTTGCGGTCTGACTCGGTCTCCGCCGCCCGTCCCTCTTCGGAGGGGGAAGAGTCTTCAGAGGACGGCACGCAGCTTGAAGCGCTCTTCTCGAACGTGCGCGGGGCAAACGTTGAGGCTCTGTAAACGTGTCTGGACGGGAGTGCCGCCGCCAGCCACCCGAAACCTCGAACGCGAGCGCTTCATCGGTGCACCAAAGTTAAAGTACCAATCCGAACTTTCTTCCAAACTTTCGACCCCGCGAAAACAGGCTCGAACGACTCTTTTTCCCTGATTTTTCAACGGCTTGCCCGCGGTGTAAAAAGATGTTGCTCAATTCTGGGATTGCTGTTACCATCTAAAAGTGTCGGGGCGGCGCGCAACCGCGGCGCACTTTTCCCGACGCCCCTTCACGGTGGCCGCGCCCGTTCCCCTTGCGGCTCAACCGGCGCGAGTTTCCCTGCAAGGTCTTCATTAAAATTTCAGAGCCAGCGGAGCGCGGATGTCTCTCTCCCGGATTTCCACGTCTCGCGGCCTCGGCCAAGGTGCTGGACAGCGCCGAAGCCTTTGAGACGCCCCGATGTTAGAAGCCCTCGCTTTCCCAAAATCCTCCTCAACGGACAAAGACAGTCACACCTCCGAACTTGCTCCTGACGAACGACTACCAGTAACATGGCTGCAACATCCGCCGATCAAGATCAACGCTTGAGCGACTCCATGACCAACGCGACGGAAGAGACCTCGACTCCGCCGGAACGTGCGTCCGGCACACACGAACGCCCGCAGCGGCACGCGGGCGCGTGGGTCGAGACCTTGCGCCGCTCCGATGTCTCCCGGCTCTGGTCGGAACTCCAGCGCCTCGTCGTCAACCACCCCTTGGTGCGAGCCTCCTATAGCGCCGGACTCCTCGTCGAAGAGGGCGACCGCGGCAGCGCGTATCTCGATCTCACGCAAGAGCTTTTCGTCACGCTCCTCGCCAAGTCGCGCTTCCAGCACTACCTCGACGCGGCGATGACCGACGCCGAGATAGAGTGCGAAGTCAGTCAAATCGAACTCACGAACCTTCTCACCGCCGAGCTTCGCAAGCGACACCCCGAATCTTACCGGCTCGCCCGACGCATCTCGACCATCATCCAGTCGAGCGCAAACTTCAAGCGCGTTGACTCGACAGCCGGGCCGGGCGACGAAGAGACGCACCGGCGCCTCGTTGACCGCGTCTATGGATTGCGCGAGTGGCGCGACGACAAGCCGCGCCGCGCGCAGGCCGAACTCGAACAGCGCGTCCACATAATCCCCGTCCGCCAGCGCGACACGCGCATGGTCGGCTGCACGGGCGACGCGCAAATCATCATCAGCAACTCCGACCTCGAAGACCTCATCGTCTCCGTGCTCGAAGCCTGCGACTCAGCCGTTGACGTTCGCACGCTCCGAAGCCTCGTCATGTCGCGCCTGCCCGTCATGGACATCTACCTCGTGCCCATCGGCGGCGACGACTCGGACGAGGGGCGCGCTTTCGAGCCTGTTGACGGACGTGAGAACCCTGAGCAGTCGTTGCTCCGACGTGAGTCGGAGAGCGAGGCGGCCAACTACGTTGACGATTTTCTCAAAGGTCTGCACGCCGCCGTGCGCGGGAAGAGCAAACAGTACGACCGCATGCTCGGCGTGCTGTGGTATTGTTACCTCAGCCCGGCGCACATCACGCAGCTCGAAGCCGCTGCGCGTTTGAACGTCTCCGACTCTCTGGTCTCCGACTACCGACGCCGCATCGAGCAGCAGTTGCGCGCGCTCAACTTCACGGAGATAGAGGAGGCGCGCCGCTTCGAGCTTGCGCTCCGCGAGCGCGTCCGAACGCTCGTCTGCGCGGGCGACGAGGAGGGCGTGGCGGTCTAAAGTTTCAGCACGGACGCCGCGCGTTCGCGTGCTCTCAAGGCGCGTGTTGCGCGCGCGGCCACAGTTTCGGACGACAGCCCTTGCGGGGCTTGAAATTTTGGGCGCACATCGCGCTCAAAATCTTTTTGCGCCTACGGTCTTCGAGTAAGTTTCCGCCGCCGCCCGCGGGCGAGAGGCGCGGCGGGCGTTGTTTAGAGTTTCCGGCGTGCCGCAGATGCCGTACCAACCAACAGCTTCCGACTACGAGCCGGTGACGCCGCTCCGACGCGCCTTCCCTGACGAAGAGGGCGCGGACGACTGGCCGACGCCGAAACGCGTCTCAAACGAAGACGACGGCTCGTCCCACGCGGAAGACTCGGACGGCGTCGAGACGGACGGCGAGACCCGTCGCAACGCGGACGCGCGCACGAACGAATCGGGCGCTGATGCAAACAAGCGACGCGCCGCGAATAAATCGAACGGAAACAGCGACAAGTCGGTTGCACGCGCTTGGCCCGCTCTGAGGCGCGGCCACGGCGTCGCGTTCGCGGGGCTTCTATTGTTCACCGCGTTCGTATATTTCCGCCCTTACGAACTCCTGCCCGCGCTCGCGCCGCTCTCGACCGCCGCCTTCTGGATAGCGGTCGCAACGCTCGTCGTCTTCATCCCCGCTCAACTCGGACTCGAAGGCACATTGACGGCTCGCCCGCGCGAAGTGAACTTCGTCCTGCTGCTTCTCGTCGCCGCGCTGCTGTCAATTCCGTTGGCGATTGAGCCTGCGGAGTCTTGGAAGGCTTGGTTAGACTTCGCAAAAGTCATCACGATGTTCGTCGTGATGATTAACGTCGTACGCACGGAGCGACGCCTGCGCTCGATGATCTGGCTCGCGCTCCTGACGGGCGTCGTCCTGAGCGTGAACGCGCTGAACGACTACCGCACGGGCCAATTCAAGCCGGGCGCGGATCGCATCGTGGGCGTCATCGGCGGCATGTTCGAGAATCCGAACGACATGGCGCTCTTTCTTGTGACGTTGATTCCGCTCGCGCTCGGCCTTCTCTTCGCCGCGCGCGGGATGTCGAAGAAGATGCTTTACGCCGCCGCCGCGCTTCTGATGCTTCTGGCGACGGTCGTCACGCTCTCGCGCGGCGGACTCCTCGCCTTGGCGTGCGCGTCGTTCGTCTTCGCTTGGAAGGTCGGACGACGAAACCGCGCGCTCGTCATACTCTCTTACGTCGCGGCGGGCGCGCTCCTTCTCATCCTCATCCCGCCGGAGTTCACGCTGCGTCTCTTGAGCATCTTCGGCGGCAGCGACGCCGACGGAGGCTCGGCGGTCGCGCGTCAGAACCTACTCATACGCTCCATCTTCGTCTCGCTCCGGCACCCGCTCTTCGGCGTCGGGATGGACAACTTCCATGTACTCTCCCTACGCGAGCAGGTGAGCCACAACGCTTACACGCAGGTGAGCGCCGACTTAGGCGTGCCCGCGCTCGCCTTCTACGTCCTCTTCATGCTCTCCGCGCTCAAGCGCCTGCGCTCGGTCGAGCGCGAGACGTTCGACGAGCGACGACGAGCGCGCGTCTTTTACGTCACCGTCGGCCTACAGGCGGGCATGGTCGGCTACATGGTGAGCAGTTTCTTCGCGTCGGTCGCCTATCAATGGTACGTCTATTATCTCGCCGGCTACGCGCTCTGCCTGCACCGCTTGTACGAAGCGAACGGCGCGAACGTTTTCTCGCGCGTCGCGCGCACGCGCGCTCTTGATGAAGGCGTCGGTGACGAAGACGGAAGCGACGCCGAAGAAGACGGGGAAGTCGCGCGCGTCGTCTTAAACGAAGGAAGGGCGGCGCGCGCGGGGCGTTACGGCGTATGAGTTTTGAAGTCGTCATGCGAATCTGCTTCTGGGCGTCGTCGGCGCTGCTCGCGTACGCGTACGTCGGCTACCCCGCGCTCGTTTGGCTCGTCAGTCGCTTGCGCCCGCGCGCGGTCAGGCGCGCTGATTGGACGCCGACGGTCACGGTCATCATCACCGCATACAACGAGGAGCGCGACCTCTCGGCCAAACTCGAAAACACGCTCGCGCTCGATTACCCCGCGGACAAACTCGAAATCATCGTCGCCTCCGACTGCTCGACCGACCGCACGGACGACATCGCGCGCTCGTTCTCGCGGCGCGGCGTGCGTCTTCATCGTCAAACGGAGCGACTCGGAAAGACAGCCGCGCAGAACGAGTCGGTCGCGCTCGCGCGCGGCGAGATAATTCTTTTCTCCGACGCGACGACGCTCTACCGCCCGGACGTTCTTCGCGCGCTCCTGCCGAACTTCGCCGACGAGTCGGTCGGCTGCGTCGCGGGCAAACTGATTTACGTTGACCCGGCGGCGTCGGGCGTCGGGCGCGGCGCGCGGTCTTACTGGGGCTACGAGACTTTTTTGAAGACGCACGAAAGCCGCGCGTGCTCGCTCATAGGCGCTTCGGGCTGCCTCTACGCCGTGCGGCGCGCGGCCTACGTGCCGATGTATCACGAGGCTTGCAGCGACTTCCTCATCGCAACGAAGATGATGGAGCAGGGGCTTCGCGCCGTCTATGAGCCTGCCGCCGTCTGCACGGAGGAGACGAACCGGCGGAGCGACCGCGAGTTGCGCATGCGCGTCCGCGTCATCGCGCAGACTTACACAGACCTTTGGCGACACCGCGCGATGCTGAACCCCTTTCGCGCGGGCTTCTACGCGGTCGAGCTTTTCTCGCACAAGATTCTGCGCTACGCCGTGCCTCTGTTCCTGTTTATGATTTTCGCGTCGTCGGTCGCGCTCGCCGCGCGCGACCGGTTCTTCGCGCTCGCGGCGTTCGCGCAAATCTGCTTTTACGCGACGGCGCTCGCGGGCTGGCTCGCCGAGCGCGCGGGCGTGAGAACACGCCTGCTCGCACTTCCGCACTACTTCGTACTCGCCAACCTCGCAAGCGTGCTCGCCTTCGTGCAGTTTGCGCGCGGCGAGCGCTACGCGCGTTGGGAGACGGCGCGCGAGTCGGCGGCGCAGGAAGGCGCACGCTCTGTTGCTCCGGCGTCGGAGTCGGAGGTTAAGTTGAGAGTCTGAAAGTTTGGGGCAATATGCAGGTGAGGTTGCAGAAAGGATTAACACAGAGAACACAGAGGCGCAGAGGACACGGAGATTCATTCTTGAACTCCGTGCCTCTGTGTTCTCTGTGTTGAAATGTCTTCCGATAAACGCAACTGAAACCGCTTCGGTTTTTCTAAAGAATAATGGCGGAGAACGTTAAAAAAGAGAGTTCGTTGACGAAGCGCGCGTTCTGGCTGATGTTCGCAAAGACGCTCGGCTTCGCCTTCACGTTCATACTGCCGCCGCTCCTCGTGCGCCGCCTGTCGCAGACCGAATACGGACTCTTCAAACAAATCTTCCTCGTCGTCGCCACGTCGGTCGCGGTTCTGCCGCTCGGCTTCGGCATGAGCGCATACTACTTCCTGCCGCGCGAGGACGCGAGGCGTTGCGCGCAAGTCGTCCTAAACATACTCCTCTTCAGCGTCTTGGTCGGCGGCTCGGGCTGCCTCGCGCTCGTTCTATTCCCCGGACTGCTCGCGCAAATTTTTCAAGACGCGACGCTCGTAGAATACGGCCCTTTAGTCGGCGTCGTAATCTTCTTTTGGGTCGTCTCGTCGTTTCTCGAAACGGCGGCGGTCGCCAACCAAGAGACGCGGCTTTCGACCGCCTTCATCATCTGCGCGCAGTTGACGAAAACGCTCTTCATGCTCGCCGCGCTCTTCGCCTTCGGCACTCTGCGCGCGCTCGTCTATGCGTCGCTCTTGCAAGGCTTCGTGCAGACCGCGATTCTTCTCGGCTACCTGCGTTCGCGCTTTCCCGGTTTCTGGCGCGGCTTCGAGTGGGGAATGCTGCGCACACAGTTGGCCTACGCGATGCCGCTCGGCTTCGCGGGCCTTCTCTTCACAGTCCAGACAGACCTCCACAACTACTTCGTCTCGCACCGCTTCAGCGCCGCCGAGTTTGCAATCTACTCGGTCGGCTGTCTCGAACTCCCGCTCGTCTCATTGCTTCGCGAGTCGATCAACTCGGTGATGCTCCCGCGCGTGAGCCTCTTGCAGCGCGAGGGCGAGACGCGCGAGATAATCGAACTCGTGGCGCGCGTGATGCGTAAGCTCGCGTTCTTCTTCTTCGCCGCCTACGCCTTCTTCATGGTCGCCGGGCGCGACCTTATAGCGTTTCTCTTCACGCCCGCGTACCTTTCAAGCTGGCCCATCTTCGCGCTCAACCTGACGCTGCTGCCCTTCAGCATCATCGTCCTCGACCCGTTGTTGCGCGCCTACGCCGAACACAGATATTTTTTACTTCGCGTCCGCGTCGTGATGCTATTCATACTCGTCGCGGGCCTCTGGTTCGGCGTCGCGCGCTTCGGACTGCTCGGCGCGGTCGGCGCGGTCGTTCTCGTAGGCACGCTTGAACGTCTCGCCATACTCGCGAAGTTCGGGCGCGTGCTCGGCATCAAACGCCGCGACGCGCCGCTCTTCAAAGACGTTTTGAAGATAGCCGTTGCCGCCGTCGTAGCGGCGTGCGTGGCCGCGCTCGTGCGCGCGCTCTTGCCCGGCGTCAAACCTTTCTTCGCGCTGGCTGCAACGGGGCTTACGTTCGTCGCCGTCTATCTCGCGGGCGTTCTTCTCTTGAAGGTCGTGCGCGAAGAGGAATTCGAGTCGGCGCGCGCACGCGTCGCGCGCCTGCAACGTCGCGCCTACTGGAAGCGCGCCCCCGACCCTTTGTCTTGAGGACGAATGACTGACTTCGTTTCGCGTCTGATTTCGTCTTACGTCTGCTTTTTATGACTGACGGCCTTTGCTTTTAGGAGGACTTCCGAACGATGTGCGGCATCGCCGGATTCGCCGGTGACAACTCGAATCTCACGAACGACGGGCGCGCCGAAACGCTCCGGCGCATGCTTCGCGTCATACGCCACCGCGGGCCTGACGACGAGGGCGCGTTGGTCTCCGACTCGGTCGCGCTCGGGATGCGTCGTCTCTCGATAATTGACCTCGCGGGCGGCCACCAACCGATGTCGGGCGAAGACGGACGCGTGACGGTCGTCTTCAACGGAGAGATTTACAACTACCGCGACCTTCAGCCCGAACTCGAACGACGCGGCCACAGTTTCCAGACGCATTCGGACACCGAAACAATCGTCCACGCATACGAAGAGAAGGGCGCTCGTTGCGTCGAAGACCTTCGCGGCATGTTCGGCTTCGCAATCTGGGACGCGCGCCGCCGCGAGTTGTTTCTGGCGCGCGACCGCGCCGGCAAAAAGCCTCTCTACTACACTCTGACCGCGCGCGGCACGCTCGTCTTCGGCTCGGAGTTGAAGTCTTTACTCGAACACCCGGAAGTCGTGCGCGAGATTGACCTCGAAGCCCTCGACGCCTATCTGACCTTCGGCTACGTCCCCGACCCGCTCTCAATCTTCCGAGGCATACACAAACTCCCGCCCGGTCATCACCTGACCTTCAAAGACGGGCGCATTCGTGTTGAAAGCTACTGGGATTTCACATACGAGCCGACCGAGGCGCGGCGCGAGGAAGACTACATCGAGGAGCTTCTCGCGCTCCTCGAAGAATCGGTGCGCCTGCGCCTCGTCGCAGACGTTCCGCTCGGCGCGTTTCTTTCGGGCGGCGTTGATTCGAGCACAATCGTCGGCCTCATGGCGCGCAACACCTCGCGCCCCGTCAAGACCTTCTCCATCGGTTTTTCCGAAGACAGCTACGACGAACTACGCTTCGCGCGCATCGCCGCGCGCGAGTTCGCAACCGACCATCACGAGTTCGTCGTCACGCCCGAAGTCTGCCACTGCATTGACGAACTCGCTTGGCACTTGGACGAGCCTTTCGCCGACTCCTCGGCCATCCCGACCTACGCCGTCTCGAAGATGGCGCGCGCCCACGTCACCGTCGCTCTTTCGGGCGACGGCGGCGACGAACTCTTCGCGGGCTACACGCGCTACCAGATAGAGCGCAGCCGCGCAGCCTTCGAGCGCGTCCCCCGCGTCCTTCGTCAAAACCTCATGCGCCCCTTGAGCCGGCATCTTCCTCACGGCGCTTGGGGGCGCAACTACCTCCACAACGTCTCGCTCGACCCCGTTGCGCGCTACCTCGACAGCATCTCTTATTTGAACGGCCTCAACAAGCTCGCGCTCTACACCGAAGACTTCCGCGCGCGACTCGACGGCAACGCTGGTCGTCCCGCCAAACTCTTCAGCGACTACGCCGCGCGCGTCCGCACGGGCGAGCCGCTCGACACGCTTCTCTATCTCGACAGCAAGACGTATCTGCCCGGCGACATACTCACCAAAGTTGACCGCATGAGCATGGCCGCCTCTTTGGAAGCGCGCGTGCCGCTCCTAGACCACAAGCTCATCGAGTTTGTCACGCGCATCCCCGCCTCCTTCAAGATGCGCGGGCTTGAGACCAAACACATCTTCAAGCGCGCCGTCCGCGGCCTCGTCCCTGACGCGATTCTCGACCGCCCCAAACAGGGCTTCGGCCTTCCCATACAGAAGTGGATAAATCAAGAACTGCGCCAGTACATACGCGACGTGCTCTTCGACGCGCGCACGCGCTCGCGCGGCTACTTCAACCAAACTCACGTCGAACTTCTCTACGACGAACACGACCGCGGTCGCCGCGACAACGCCACGCACCTTTGGACGCTCTTCATGCTCGAACTCTGGCACAGAACCTTCTTCGACGCGCCCGCCGCCGCGCGCGAACCGCGACCGACGGCGACGGTCGGCGCTGCGTAGTGTTATCTTAGGAGAGGCCGCACGCGCGCCACGCACGTCAAGGAGCGACCGAAACGTCGAACGAACGACCCGAACGCCCCCATGAGCTTCAACGTCCTACAACTCACCAACAGCTTCCACCAAGGCGGCTCGGAGCGTCAGGCCGTGCAACTCGCGCGCCTGCTCAAAGAGTCGGGGGCGGCGCGCGTCCACGTCGCCGCGATTGACGCGAGCGGCGTCCTTCTCGAAGACGTTCGACGCGCCAACTTGGGCGAGGCCGCGGGCTTTCCCCTGACGAGCTTCTACGACTTAAACACACTTCGACAACTCCGACGCCTCGTCGCATTCTTGCGCGAGCGCGAGATTGACGTTCTACACACGCACGACTTCTACACGAACCTGTTAGGCATGGCCGCCGCCGCGCTTGCGCGCACGCCCGCGCGCGTCGCCTCCAAGCGCGAGACGAGTATGCGGACGCGAGCGCAGTCGTTCGTCGAGCGTCAGGCGTTCCGGCTCGCGCACGCCGTCGTCGTAAACAGCGAGGCCGTCGGTCGCAAACTGACGAACGCGGGCGTCAGTCCACGTAAGCTCTTCACAGTTCACAACGGATTGGACGCTGCCCGCGTCGCCGTCCCCGCCGGCTGGCGACGCGACGACGCGCTCGCCGCGCTCAATCTTCCGACCGGCGGCGCGCGACGCTTCGTCACAATCGTCGCCAACCTTGAGCACGACGTTAAAGATCACCCGACCTTCCTTCGCGCAGCCGCGCGCGTTCGCGCCCGCGTCCCCGAAGCGGCCTTCGTGCTCGCGGGCGAGGGCCGCCTCACCGAAAGTTTTCGCGCGCTCGCCGCTCGACTCGGCCTCGCCGACGCCGCCTTCTTCACGGGTCGCTGCACGCGCGTCGCAGACCTTCTGGCCGCTTCGGAAGTCTGCGTTCTGAGTTCAAAGGCCGAGGGCTTCTCAAACTCCATACTCGAATACATGGCCGCCGCGCGCCCGGTCGTGGCGACCGACGTCGGCGGCGCGCGCGAAGCCGTCGTGGAAGGCGAGACGGGCCACCTCGTCCGGCCCGGCGACGACGAAGCGTTGGCCGCGCGCATAGTCTCTCTGCTCAACGACCCGGCGCGCGCTCTCTCGTTCGGCGAGGCCGGGCGTCGAGTTGTCGAACAGAAGTTCTCCTGCGAGGCGCAGTTGAAAAACACGCTCCGGCTTTACGAGCGGCTTCTCGCGCGCGAGGCAAGCGCCGAGTTTCGCGCGGTCGAAGACGCGCGGCAGAAAAGCGTCTGAAGCACTGAGAATGATCGAGCACACCGAAGAAAGAGACGTAAGACGTTGGGCGGACGCGCGCGATGCGGTCGCGTCGAAGCCTCTGCGTGTGCTCGTCATCGCGCCGTCGCACGACATACTCGGCGGGCAGTCAATCCACGCGGCGCAACTCGTGCGCGAGTTCGGCAAAGAGCCAACTTTGCGCGTCGGCTTCCTGCCGATAAACCCGCGCGCGCCGGGCTTTCTGCGAAAGCTTCAGAAGATAAAGTACGTGCGAACGGTCGTCACGTCCGTCATCTACTTGACGAAGCTTCTCTCGAACATCCCGCGCTACGATCTCGTTCACGTCTCTTCAGCCGCGCACACGGGATTCATCCTTGCGACGATGCCGCCCATCATCATCGGCAAGCTTTTCCGAAAGTGCGTCGCGCTCAACTACCACGCGGGCCAAGCCGAGGAGCACCTGCGCGAGTGGGGTCGCACGGCGAAGCCCGTGATAAGAATGGCCGACGCGACCGTAGTCTCTTCGGGCTGGCTCGTTGACGTGTTCGCGCGCCACGGACTCCGCGCGCGCGCAATCTTCAACCACGTCGAGCTTGACGAGTTTAAGTTCCGCGAGCGAAGACCCTTGCGACCCGTCTTCCTGTCGAACCGAAACTTCACGCCCATCTACAACGTGCCGTGCGTCCTGCGCGCCTTCGCGCTGATTCAAAAAAGATTCGCCGACGCGCGTCTCACGGTCGCGGGCGACGGCGAGCAGCGCGCGGAACTGGAAGCGCTCGCGCGCGAGTTGAATTTGCGAAACGTCGAGTTCAAGGGACTTCTCCCGCCCGGCGAGATGCCGCGCCTCGCCGACGCGTCGGACATCTACCTCAACGCGTCGAACGTTGACAACACGCCGCTCTCGATTCTCGAAGCGTTCGCCGCCGGGCTGCCCGTCGTGACGACGAACGCGGGCGGCATCCCCTACATCGTCGAGCACGAGCGCACTGGCCTTCTCGTCGAGATGAACGACCACGAAGCGTTGGCGTCGGCGGCGATTCGTCTGCTCGAAGACGAAGAGTTTGCGGCGCGTCTCGCCGCCAGCGCGCACGCGGAGTGCGACAAGTACAAGTGGGCCGCCGTGCGCGGCCAGTGGCTTGAGTTTTACGCGGAAGTTTCGGGAAGGAAGGAAGTGGCCGTCCGACTTCAATCCTCGTAGTCGGTCGTAAACAGCATGTGCGGAATTAACGGGATAGCTTTGTCGAGTCGTTCGCGCGAGACTTTGGACGTGCGCGCGCTCGAACGCATGCGCGACGTGATAACGCATCGCGGGCCTGACGAGGCGGGCGTGTTCGTTGACGGCAACGTCGGACTCGGACACCGCCGCCTGAGCATCGTTGACGTTGCGACGGGCCAGCAGCCGATGACGAACGAGGACGGGCGGCTGCGTATAACCTACAACGGCGAAATCTACAACCACGCAGACTTCCGCGAAGAACTCGAACGACGCGGCCACGTCTATCACACACACTGCGACACCGAAACGATTCTTCATCTCTACGAAGAGAAGGGCGCGCGTTGCGTCGAAGACTTGCGCGGAATGTTCGCCTTCGCAATCTGGGACGCGCTCAAGCGCGAACTTTTCATCGCGCGCGACCGCCTCGGCGTCAAGCCGCTCTATTACGTTCACACGGAAGACGGCTCGCTCTACTTCGCCTCGGAGATAAAATCGCTTCTCGAAGCGCGCGCCGTCCGGGCGGAGCTAAACTACGCCGCGCTCCCCGACTACCTCGCCAACCACGCGACGAGCGGCGAGGAGACGCTTTTCGCCGGCGTCCGACGCCTCCTGCCCGGCCACTGGATGCTCTGGCGCGACGGCGAACTGAAGATCGAAAAATACTGGGACGTTCACTTCGCGCGCGACGTTGAAGGCGACGGTGTCGGACACGAGTCGGACGGCGATGACAGACACGGAGTCTCTCATCCGCGTCGAAGCGACGAGGATTACGTCGCCGAGTGGGCGGAGATGTTTAGAACGTCGGTTCGCCTGCGTCTGATGGCCGACGTGCCTCTGGGGATGTTCCTTTCGGGCGGGATTGATTCGTCGGCAATCGCGGCGGTGATGAGCGGGATGGTCGGCGAACCCGTCAAGACCTTCTCCGTCGCTTTCAAGGAGCGCGAGGCGAACGAACTCGAGTTTGCGCGCATCGTCTCGCGCGCATACAAGACCGACCACCACGAAATCGTCGTCAGCCCCGAAGAGTTCTTCGACGCGCTCCCCGCGCTCGTCTGGCACGAAGACGAACCCTTAGCGCACCCTTCGAGCGTCGCCTTGAACTTCGTCTCGCGCTTGGCCGCGCGCCACGTCAAAGTAGTTCTGACGGGCGAGGGGAGCGACGAACTTCTCGCGGGCTACGGTCGCTACCGCAAGACGGTCTATAACCTCGCGCTCGGCGCGCGTTATCACGCCGCAGTCCCTTCGTTCGTGCGCGGCGCGGTCAGCCGCGCGGTCGCGGGTTTGCCCGCCGCGCGCGTGCGCCGTAAACTCGCGCGCACTTTCCTTTGTCTCACGCCCGACATCGAGACGATCTATTTCGACAACTTCTCCGTCTTCTCGCGCGCAGCGCAGCACCGCTTGCTCACCTCGCAGGCGCGCGAGCGAATCGGCGACGCAGACCCTTACCGCGTCGTCAGCGAGTATCTTGAGAAGACAGACGCGCGAAGCCTGCTCGAACGCCTGCTCTACGTTGACATGAAGACGTATCTCCACGAGCTTCTGATGAAGCAGGATCAGATGAGCATGGCCGCGTCAATCGAAAGCCGCGTGCCTTTTCTCGACCACAAGTTGGTTGAGCACACGGCGCGGCTGCCTGAGCGCTTGAAGCTGCGCGGGTGGACTACGAAGTACATTCTGCGGCGCGCGATGAAGGGCGTGCTCCCCGATGAGATTCTGAGGCGACCGAAGATGGGCTTTCCAGTGCCCGTGGGCGAGTGGTTTCGCGGTCGCTTCCGAAGCGTGATTGACGAGTACGTGACGGGCGAGCGCGCGGCGGCGCGCGGCCTCTTCGATCAAACATTCGTGCGCGAACTCGTCGCGCGTCACCAGTCGGGCACGGAGGATCACTCGGAGCGTCTGTGGTCGCTCGTCAACTTCGAGATGTGGCTGCGCCGGTTCGTTGACGGCGAAACGAGTTGCGAGCGGCGCGAAGTGTTAGAAGCGGCGACCGTGTAAGGATTTTGGATTTTAGATTTTGGATTTTGGATTGACGATTGATGAAGGCGACGCTGTTTTCAATCACTCCTTCGCGCGTCGTCTTTGAGAAAGGAGCGGTTGAAGTCTGAAGTAAGGCATGAAGATTCTTTGGGTCAAGGCAGGGAAGTTGTTGCCCGTTGACACGGGCGGCAAGATTCGTTCGTACAACTTGCTGCGCCAGTTGGCGGCGCGGCACGAGACCGTCCTGCTCTCTTACTACGGCGGCGCGCGCGACGCGGCTTACGAAGATGAGATAGCGCGCCAACTCCCCGGCGCGGTCACGGTTCACACAGCCGCGCCCGACTCCGGCGCGCTCGCGCAAGGGCTTGACTACCTGCGCCGCTTGCCTTCAAGCGCGCCTTACGCCGTCGCCAAATTCACGTCGCCGAAGGTTCAAAGGCTCGTCGGCGAGTGGGACGCCGAGCGACGCTTCGACGTGGCCGTCTGCGATTTCCTCTCCGCCTCGCTCAACTTCCCGCGCGAGCCTCGAACGCCGACCGTGCTCTTCCAACACAACGTCGAATCCGCGCTCTGGCAGCGTCAGGCCCGACACGCGCCCGACGTTTTCCGCGGCGTCGCCTTCAAGCTCGAAGCCGCGAAGATGTCGCGCTACGAACGCGCGGCGGTCGGTCGCTTCCAACACGTCATCGCCGTCTCGGAAAACGACCGCGAGTTGATGTCGGCTATGACCGACGCCGCGCGCATCACGGTCGTCCCGACCGGAGTTGACATCGAGAAGTATCGCGCGACCGCCGCGAACGGAAACGGCGCGCGCGAAGAGAAAAAGAGCGGCGCGAGAGTTGACGAAGAAAGTTTGAGCGCGGAGAGAACGGACGGGGAAAGGGCGGGCGCGGAAAGAACGAAGGTTGAGTTGACGGACGACGCGCTCGTCGTCTTCCTCGGCTCGATGGATTGGGAGCCGAACATTGACGGCGTGGAATATTTTTGCCGCCAGATTTGGCCGCGCGTTCTGCGCGAAGTGCCGCGCGCGCGCTTCCGCGTCGTCGGGCGAAACCCGACGGCGTCGGTGCGCCGGCTTGCGTCCGAGACGGTTGAAGTTACAGGGACTGTGCCTTCCGTCGTCGAGCATTTGCGCGAGGCCGCGGTCGTGGTCGTCCCCTTGCGCGTCGGCGGCGGGACGCGCCTGAAAATCTTCGAGGCGATGGCCGTCGGAAAAGCCGTCGTCTCAACGACAATCGGCGCGGAAGGCTTGGACGTGACAGACGGCGCGGACATCCTTCTCGCCGACGACGCGGAGAGCTTCGCGCGTTCGGTCGTCGCGCTCCTGCGCAACAAGGAGAGGCGCAAGTCGCTTGAGCGCGCCGCCGCCGAGTTGGCCGCGCGCTACGATTGGTCTGTCATCAGCCGGCGCTTTGAGGAAGTTCTTGAGCGCGTCGCGCGTGTTGAAACGCATGCGCGCGAGAGTGCGACGCGGGTCGCGTGAGAGTTGTTCGAGTGAACGCGTGAGCGTGAAGGCGTTTTGGTGAACGAATGAGAGTGCTCGTACTCGACGGAAACGAGAATCAGGCCGTGGCGTGCGTGCGTTCGCTCGCGCGCGCGGGGCACGACGTACGCGTCGGGTCTGATTCGTCTTGGTCGAAGGCGGGCTGGTCGCGCGCGGCGCGCGGAACGTTTCGCTACGTCGCGCCGCAACAAGACGCGGAAGCCTTCGTCGAAGCAGTCGCGCGCGAGGCCGCGCGCGCGCCGGGCACGCTCGTACTCCCGATGACCGAACGCACGACGCTCCCGCTCTCCGCGCGCCGCGCGAAAATCTTCGACGCCGGCGCGCGCATGGTTCTGCCCACGCACGAGACCGTCTTGCGCGCCTTCGACAAGCAACAGACGACGCGTCTCGCCGAATCGCTCGGACTCGCCGTCCCGCGAACCGCGCTCGTCTGCGACCGCGAGCAGGCGCGCGAGTTTTCTGAAGCGGCGCGCTTCCCCGTCGTGCTCAAGCCGCGCACTTCGGAAGAGTTGACGCCGGAAGGCTCTCTGCGCGCGACGGGCGCGCCCCTTTACGCGCGCGACGCGCGCGAGTTCGTCGCGGCGTTCGACGAACTGAGCCGTCGCTCGTCCGCTTTGCTCGCGCAGGAGTTTGTAGAGGGCGCGGGCGCGGGCTACTTCGCGCTGATGCGCGAGGGCGAAGTGCGTCTGGAGTTCGCGCACAGGCGAGTGCGCGACGTGCGCCCGACGGGTTCGGGGAGCGCGGTGCGCGAAAGCGTCGTGGTCGGGGAGTCGCTGCGTGAGGCGGGGCTTGCAGTCCTTCGCGCGCTCGCGTGGCACGGCGTTGCGATGGTCGAGTTTCGCGTGCGAGCGGACGGTGTGCCAGTCTTCCTCGAAGTCAACGGTCGCTTCTGGAATTCGCTTCCGCTCGCCGTCTATGCGGGCGCGGATTTTCCCGCGATGCTCGCCGAGTTGGCCGAGCGCGGCGACGCCCGTCCGCGTCTCGCTTACCGCGCGGGCGTGCGCTGCCGTTGGCTGCTCGGAGATTTCCGACACCTTCTCGAAGTCATGCGCGGAAGGCCCGCGGGCTTCCCCGGCGAGTTTCCGTCGCGCTTGAAGACGCTGCGCGAGTTTCTGACGCCCGTCGCCGGAACTCTCCACGACAACTTCAACGCGCGCGACCCCCTTCCCGAACTCGGCGACTGGCTCGACTTCTTCTTCAGACGTTTGCCCGCGCGCGCCGCGAAAAAAACTGGCGCGCACGACGACCGACATGCCCAGAGCAATTTTTCACTGCCATAGCACCTACTCCGACGGCGAGTTGACGCTCAAAGAGCTGCGCGAACTCTTCGTCGCGGAAAGGTTCGACTTCGCCTGCATGACCGACCACGCCGAGTTCTTCGACGACGCGAGCCTGCGCGCCTACGCCGAAGAGTGCGACGCGCTTTCGGACGAACGATTCCGCTTCGTCGCCGGACTCGAATACGATTGCGAGCGCCGGATGCACGTCCTCGGCTACGGCGTGACTGCGCTCGCCTCGACGGAAGACCCGCAGTCTGTCATCCGCCACATCGAAGCGCGGGGCGGCGTCTCGGTCATAGCTCACCCGATGGACTCCATGTTCGATTGGATTGAGACCTTCGACGCGCTCCCCGACGGAATCGAGACTTGGAACACGAAGTACGACGGTCGCTACGCGCCGCGCGCCGGAACGTTTCGCCTGCTTCAACGTTTGCGGCAACGAAGGCCCGACATGCGCGCCTTCTACGGAACTGACCTCCACTGGCGTCATCAAGCGCGCGTCCTCTCAAACGAAGTGACTTGCGACGCCGACGACTTGCGCCGCTTGCCTTCGAGCGCGCGCGACGCTGTGCTCGCCGCCCTGCGCCGTGGCGCTTTCGCGGGCCTGCACGGCGACTCTCGTCTTCCTTCCGACGGTCAACTCTCCGACGAAGCGTTGGCCCGCTTCGAGGCCGTCAACAATCGCTATCATCTCTGGCGCGGACTGCTGAAGCGCGCGAAGAAGATGTCGGGTCGCCTCGGCAAGCGCTTGCCCGCGCCAATCAAGTCGCAACTGCGGAGGATTTTTTAATAAAACTGTAGGGGCGGGGCTTGTCCCCGCCCGCCGATTTCTATTGAAGCCTTTGTGTGTCAACGCGGGCCGAGGACTTGTCCCCGCCCCTACAGACTTGATGCGAACGCCTCTAAACACGGAAAGTTTTTAGTGATGAACGACGGCGCAGTCTTCCTCATGTATCACGAACTCGAACTTCCGGGCCGCCCGCTCTGCGAGGACGAGCGCGGCTACGTGCGCTATACGGTCGCGGCGGATGATTTCAGGCAGCACGTCTCTCAACTTCAAGCGGCGGGCTTCGTCGCAACGAGCGTCGGCGACGCGCTTTCGGATTTCGACGCGAAAACAGAATCAGGCGCGACCGAACAGCGCGGCCCGCGCGTCGTCATAACTTTCGACGACGGGTGCGAGACAGACTTGCTCGAAGCCGCGCCTGTTCTTAAAGAAGCAAACTTCGGCGCGACCTTCTACGCGACGGTCGCGCACATCAACCGGCGCGGCTACTTGAGCGAGCGACAGTTGCGCGAGCTTTCCGACGAAGGCTTCGAGATAGGCTCTCACTCTCTGACGCACAGCTACCTGCACGACTTCACGGACGAGCGCGTGCGCGCCGAACTCCGTGAGTCGAAGGAGCGGCTTGAGCAGTTGACCGGACGGCGCGTCGCGCATTTTTCGTGTCCGGGCGGGCGTTGGGACGCGCGCGTCGCGCGTTTCGCGCGCGAGGCCGAGTACGAGTCGGTCGTGACGAGTCGAATCGGTGTGAACACGCGCGCGACCGACCGCTTCCGTCTCTCTCGCGTCGCCGTCACGCGCGGAGTCGCGCCGGAAGAGGTCGTGAGCGCGGCGCGCGGCGAGGGCCTTGCGATGCGGCGTGCGCGCGGCGCGGTTCTCGACGTTGCCAAGCGCGTGCTCGGCAATTCAATATACGAAAGGCTGCGCTCGACCGTGTTCGGAGAGGGCGCGCCTTCGGGATGAGACTCAAACATCGCGCGGACGCAACTTCATCGCCCTCGAACATGTACAAATGAAAGTGCGACAGGCGCGAATTACAGTACCGCGAGCGGTAGCGAGCGGGGCGTTACTATAGGACGCGGCGACGATTTGTAAAGCATACCCGCTCGCTACCGCTCGCGGTACTGTACTGTGTTCAGGCTCGCGGGAATATTCCAAATCAAACAGAACGGGGTTGAAATGAGATTAAGCATTTTCGGTCTGGGCTACGTCGGGTGCGTGTCGGCTGCGTGCTTCGCCAAAGAAGGGCACGAGGTCGTGGGCTGCGACGTAAACTCTACGAAGGTCGAAATCATAACGGGCGGCAGAAGTCCGATTGTCGAAGCGGGCGTCGGCGAACTCATCGGCGAGATGGTCGCGGCGGGTCGCCTGCGCGCGACGACCGACTCGGCTGAGGCGGTCGCAAACTCCGACGCGTCGCTCGTCTGCGTCGGCACGCCTTCGCAGGCGAACGGAAGCCTCGACCTGACTTACGTCAAACGCGTCTGCAAAGAGATTGGCGCGGCGCTCGAAGGAAAGCGCGAGCGTCATACAATCGTGATGCGGAGCACGATGCTGCCCGGCACGATCGAGTCGGTCGTCGTGCCTGCGCTCGAAGTCTATTCGGGGAAGAAGGCGGGGCGCGACTTCGGCGTCGCGGTCAACCCGGAGTTCTTGCGCGAGGGTTCGTCGCTCAAAGATTTTTACGCGCCGCCGTTCACGCTCGTTGGCGCTGACGACGAAGACACGGGCGCGCTCGTGCGTCGTCTCTACGCGGGGATTGACGCGCCGTCGTTCGTCACTTCGACGAAGTCGGCGGAGATGGTGAAGTACGCGTGCAACTGCTTCCACGCTTTGAAGGTGAGCTTTGCGAACGAGATCGGCAACGTCTGCAAGGGCCTCGGCATAGACAGCCACGAGGTTATGAACGTCTTCTGCCAAGACACGAAGTTGAACCTGTCGCCTTATTACTTGAAGCCGGGATTTGCGTTCGGCGGGTCGTGTCTGCCGAAGGACTTGCGCGCGATAACTTACAAGGCGAAGGAGTTGGACGTTGAAGTGCCGCTGCTCGCGGCGACGCTTCAAAGCAACCGCCGGCAAATAGAGCGCGCGGTCGAGATGGTTCTGGCGTCGGGGAGCAAACGAATCGGCGTGCTCGGCTTCAGCTTCAAAGCTGGGACTGACGATTTGCGCGAGTCGCCGATGGTCGCGTTGATTGAGACGCTCATCGGCAAGGGGATGCAACTCGCAATCTACGACCGCGACGTTTCGCTCGCGCGACTGTTTGGCGCAAACAAGGAGTACATCGAGCGTGAGATTCCGCACGTGTCGCAGTTGATGAGAGCGAGCGTGGCGGAAGTCCTTGAGCACGCGGACGTGGTCATCGTCGGCAACAAGGCGGAGGAGTTCCGCGAAGTTGCTTCAAAACTTCGCGGCGAACAGACTTTGATTGACCTCGTGCGCCTGTTCGACGCGCCGCCGCCCACGGGCAAGTACGAAGGCATCTGCTGGTGAGACGCGTTTGAGGATTTTGAGACACGAACGTTTGCGACGCGCTCTGCCGCTCGCGCTCGTCGCGCTGGCGGCGTGGGCAGTCGTGGCGCGCGTGGCGGCGGAGGCTTTGATAGTCGAGGCGGAGTTGCCGCGCGCGGACGCGGTCGTCGTGCTCGCGGGGTCTTCGGCGTACGTCGAGCGAACGCGGCGCGCGGCTGAAATCGTGCGTGAGGGGCGCGCGCCGAAAGTCTTGCTGACGGACGACGGGCAGTTGAGCGGTTGGTCGAACGAGTTGGAGCGAAACCCGCGCTTCGTCGAGCGCGCCGCCGAGGAACTTGCGCGCGCGGGCGTTCCGAGCGCAAGTGTCGAAGTGTTGCCGCAAACGGTTTCGAGCACGCACGACGAGGCGCTGCTCGTCGGCGAGTATGCGCGCACGCGCCGGCTGCGTTCGGTGTTGTTGGTCACGTCGGCTTACCACTCGCGCCGCGCTCTCTGGACTTTCAGGCGCGCGCTTGAGGGGAGCGGCGTCGAGGTCGGCGTCGCAACGGTCGCGCAGGAGGGATTGAGTTTGCGCGCGGGCGTGTGGTGGCTCAGCCCGCGCGGTTGGCAGACGGTCGCGGGCGAGTATGTGAAGTTGGTTTACTACAGGCTGTGTTATCGCTGAAGGTGGAGAAGGATAAGGATGAGCGCACACGCTATTGAGGTGAGCCGTGGGGAGCGTTTCAAGTTCGGCGAGAACTGGTCGCGCTTCCTCGAAGTGCTCGACGACGAGCGCATCGAAGAGGCCGCAAACTCTCTCAAAGAGATGCTTGAGACCGACACCTTGGCGGGCAAGAGTTTTCTCGACATCGGTTCAGGGAGCGGCCTGTTCAGTCTAGCCGCGCGGCGGCTCGGCGCGCGCGTGCATTCCTTCGACTACGACCCGCAGTCGGTCGCGTGCGCGCTCGAACTGCGTCGCCGTTACTTCGACGGCGACAACGATTGGACGATTGAAGAAGGCTCGGCGCTCGACGCCGGCTACTTGCGTTCGCTCGGCGAGTTCGACGTGGTCTATTCGTGGGGCGTTCTGCACCACACAGGCGCGATGTGGGACGCGCTCGCAAACGCCGCGCTGCCCGTCGCGCCGGGCGGAAAACTCTTCATCGCAATCTACAACGACACGGGCAGCCAGAGCGCGCGCTGGAAGTGGATTAAGAAAACTTACAACGAACTGCCGCGCCCGCTTCGCACGCCGTTCGTCGCCGCCATCGCTGTGCCGGCGGAGGCGAAGGCTATACTGCGCGCGCTCGTATTGCTCAGGCCCGGCGAGTATGTGCGCCGTTGGACTGAGTACAGCCGGAAGCGCGGGATGAGCCGCTGGCGCGACCTCGTTGATTGGGTTGGCGGACACCCTTACGAGTACGCGCGGCCCGAAGAGATTTTCGACTTCTACCGCGCGCGGGGCTTCGCGCTGACGAAGATGAAGTGCGGCGGGGTCGGACTCGGCTGCAACGAATTCGTTTTTGAGAAAACGGCGCGGACTAAGTCCTGAACACGGCCTTCTTCATCTTTAAGCCGGCGGCGACGCGCGTGAAATGTTTATGAGAGACGACGTGAGTTTGACGTACGGCGTGGTTCGTTCGCGGCGGCTGTTGAGAGTCGCCGCGATGCTGTTTATCGCGCTCGTCGTCTGTTTCTGTCTCGCGTTCGTCTTCGCGCAGAGGCGTCGGGCCGTCGAGACGGCGCGGAGAAGCCGTACGGTCGGCGCGCGGCGGACGACCGACTTGCGCGCGGGCGCGGATTTGCAGAGGGCGATTGACGAAGCGCGCCCCGGCGACACGATCACGCTCGAAGCGGGCGCGTCTTTCACGGGCACGTTCACGCTCCCGAACAAGGGCGCGTCCGTAGAGTGGATAACTATCAGGACTTCGACGCCCGACTCCGCGCTCGCGCCTTCGGAGCGCGTCGCGCCCTCTGACTCTCCGCTCATGCCGAAGCTGCTTTCGCCCGGAGGCGATGCCGCGTTAAAGACCGCGCCGGGCGCGCACCATTATCGAATCATCGGAATCGAAATCAGGACGACGAACGCGGAGGCCCTCGTCTATGACTTAGTTAAACTCGGCGACGGCTCTTCGGCGCAGAACACGCTCGACAAAGTTCCGCACCATCTCACGCTCGACCGCTGCCTGATCACGGCCTTCCCCACGCAGACCTTGAAGCGCGGCGTCGCGCTCAACAGCGCGGAGACGACGATAACTAACTCTTACATCGCGGGCTTCAAGTCCTCCGAGCAGGACTCGCAAGCCGTCGGCGGCTGGAACGGGCCGGGGCCGTTTCACATCGTCAACAACTACATCGAAGGCGCGGGCGAAAATTTGATGTTCGGCGGTGGGCCGCCTTCGATTCCGAACCTCGTGCCGTCGGACATCGAAGTCCGCCGCAACCATCTCTTCAAGCCGCTCGCGTGGCGCCGCGGCGAGAAGGGTTTCGCGGGCGTGCGTTGGAGCGTGAAGAACGTGTTCGAGTTGAAGAGCGCGCGCCGCGTGGTCTTCGAGGGGAACGTGCTTGAGAACTGTTGGGGCGAAGTCAATTCGGGCTACGGGACGATAAACTTAACGGTGCGCGGCGACAGCGGGCCGCAGGCGACGATTGAGGACGTTGTAGTCACGAACAACGTCGTGATGCACGCGCCGAACGGTCTGAACATACTCGGCAAGGATACTTATCAACCGAGCCAGCGCGGGCGCGGCGTGCGTATCATCAACAACCTGTTCGTTGATATTGACGGGCGGCGTTGGGGCGGCGACGGTGAGTTTATCAAGATGAGCGACATGTCGGACGTCACCGTTGACCACAACACAGTGCTCCACACGGGCAACGTCATTTCGGCTTACGGCCCGGCGAGCGCAGGCTTTGTGTTCACGAACAATCTACTCGCGCACAACGCCTACGGAATCATCGGGCAGAACCACGCGCCGGGGTCGGACACGCTGCGCGTCTTCACGCCCGGCGCAATCGTCCGCCGCAACCTTATCGCGGGCGCAAACGCTGCCGGCTATCCGCCAGATAATTTTTATCCGTCGAAGTTGTTGAAGACAGTCTTCACGAACGCGGCGGGCGGCGACTACAGTCTCGCCGCGAGCGAGTACAAACTGAAGGCGACTGACCGCAAAGACGTTGGCTGCGACATCGAAGCCGTTAACGTAGCGACGGCGGGAGTCGTCAGACGTTAACTTTATTAATTTTGGGTGAGTGCCGGGCAGGGCTATTTCACCACAGAGACACAGAGGACACTGAGATTGCACAGAGGATTAGAAACTCTGTGCTTCCTCCGTGCCCTCTGTGTCTCTGTGGTTAACTCTTACGATTAGCAGGCAGTTGAAAGAAAAGCAGGCTAGAGCAACTCTCTCAACATCGTCTCGAACGAGGCGGCGACGGCGCGCGCTTCGTATTCGGCGCGGACTTCCGCGTCGCCCCATTCTCGCCGCTCATTTCGGTTTTGAGAAAGGAAGGCGAGGAAGGATTCGGCGGCTTGCTTCATCGCGTCGGCATCAGAAGGGTCTGCCGACCAGCCGCCGAGGCGGCGTATGAGTTGGTCGGACGCGCCGGGCGGCGTGAGGCCGAGGATGGGGCGGGCCGCGCCGATGTAGTCAACGAGTTTCGAGGGGAGAAAGACGCTGCGCGCGGCGGGCGCGTCAACGATGAGGAGGCCGTCCGCCGAGGCCGCGAGCGCGAGGCTTTCGGCGTAGTTGACGGGCGGGCGCAAGGCGACGAGTCCGCGCGGCAGACTTTCGATTCCAGACTCTTCGAGGACGCCGGGCGCGACGGGGCCGATCAACTCGAAGCGCACGCCTTCGAGAAGACGCGGGCGCTCTTGAAGTATGCGGCGCAGCGTCTCGACGAGCGGGCGCGGCGTGCGTCGCCCGTAGAACTCGCCCGTGTAGCGTATGACGATTTCGTCGTCGTCGCGTGCGTCGCGCGTGTAGAGCGAGGGGTCGAAACTGTGCGGGAGCACGCGCGCCTTCGCCTTCCAGTCGGAAGGGTATTTGCGCATGACGAGTTCGACGGTTTCGGCGGAAGTGAAGATGAGAAGGTCTGTGTTTTCAAACACCTTTCTTTCGAGCGAGAGGTTGCGCCGGCGCGTGAGCGCGTCTTGACGGTTGAAGGGGTTGTCAGTCCAAGGGTCGCTGAAGTGCGCGGCCCAAGGGAGACCGTAGCGTCGCTTGAGACGTAGGCCGACGAGGTGGTCGCTCATCGGCTGGCCGAAGGTGACGAGGAGACGGGGTTTGTAGTCTTCGCGTCGCGCGAATTCGACGGCGGCGCGCACGGCCTTCGGAATCCACGCGGCGAACTCGTCGGGCGACTTTCCCCAGAGCGGCACGCGCAGGCGCGAGGCGACGGCACGGGCGAGCCTTCGCGCGCGACCGGCGGAGAACGGCACGCGTAGGCACGCGCGCAGGCGCGACTCGGCGTCAGGCTCTAGGGTCGGGTCGCGTTGCGCGCCGCGTTCGTCGGCGCAGACGAGAGTTGTGCTGAAGCTCGTGTTCTTCAGAAGCCGCGCGACTTGGCCTGAGCGCGGGTAGGCGAGGGGCGGGTAGGCGAACGAGACCGCGAGAAGCTCGACGTGCGTTGATGCGTCGCGTCGCGTTGAACGGCTCGTTGTCATCGTTCGGACGAAGCCCGTCGGCCTTTTCGTGTTAGAATCGTCTCGGCGAGTTTTCGGACGCACGGCTCGCGCCGACTCCGTTAGTTAGTCAGTCATCCCGCCCGAAAAACTTCCGGCATATTCACACGGGATATGTTTAGAGAACAAGCGACGAAAGCGTTAACGGCCATGCGCTGGCTGCCGCGCTACGGCTTGCAGCGCGTCGCGCGTCGCGCCACGGGCGCGCGCGGCGAGCACTTACTAATCGCTCTGGCCGACCACTTCGAGCCTGCTTACCTGCCCGACGCGCCGCACGACTTCGCGCCCCTTGACGTGCAGGAGCGACGCTTGGAAGAGTGGGCGCGCGAGTATCCGAAAATCTTCGACGCTTGGCGCGACGCCGAAGGCTTCCCGTTTCGTCACACCTATTTTTCGCCCGCCGAGCAATATCACGAACACTTGATTGACCGTCTCGCCGAACACTGCCGGCAAGGTTGGGGCGAGATAGAGATTCACTTACACCACGGCCTTCATCAGCCCGACACGGCGGAAGCGACGCGGCGCGCGCTCACGGAGTTTCGAGACACGCTCGTCGCGCGTCACGGTTGCCTCTCTCGTACTGATGAGAACGACGCGCCGCGCTACGCGTTCGTGCATGGCAACTGGGCTTTGGCGAACTCGGCGGGCGGTCGCTTCTGCGGCGTTGACGCGGAGATGCGCATACTCGCGGAGACGGGCTGCTACGCAGACATGACGCTTCCTTCGTCGCCGGACGCGTCGCAGGTGTCGAAGATAAATTCGCTCTACGAGTGTGCGCTGCCTTTAGACGAACGCGCGCCGCATCGTCGCGGTCGGGATTTGCGCGTGGGGCGCGCCCCTGAAGTCTTCCCGTTGATGGTTCAAGGCCCTTTGGGATTGAACTTCGCCGAGCGCGCCGCCGGGCTTCCACTGCCGAAACTCGAAAACGCGGCGCTCACGACCCGTTACCCGCCGACGCTCGAACGCGTCCGTCTGTGGCGTCGGGCCGCGGTCACGGTCGTGGGCCGCCCCGAATGGGTCTTCGTCAAGCTGCACTGTCACGGCATGAACCCGGAGGACAGGGAAGCGATGCTCGGGCGTCTGATTCAGAAGTTTCTAGGCGAGTTGACTGAGGCGTCGCGCGACGGCGGAGGCTTCAGCCTGCACTTCGTTACGGCGCGCGAGATGGTCAACATCATCCTCGCCGCGTGCGACGGGCGCGAAGGCAATCCGGGCGACTTCCGCGACTACCGCTTCCGACTCATCAAGAACGTTTAGTTTGCTCCGGCCTCAACCGACGGCCATACTCTATGGATAGAGACAAAATTCCAAAGCAGGCATCTGGCGGCGGCTCGCATTTGCAGCGTCTCGGCGGCGCGACGTGGGTTTCGCTGTTCATCGTTCTGGCGTTCGTCGCGCTCAGGCTTTGGCGGCTCGACTACTACGCGCTCACGGGCGACGAGATATTCAGTCTAACGCTCGCGCGGCAAGGCTGGGGTGAAATGCTCTCGTCGGCTGTGCGCGACGTTGTGCACCCGCCGCTCTTTTATATCCTTCTGAAAGTTTGGGTCGTCGCGGGCGGCGAATCGAGGGTTTGGCTGAGACTGTTTCCCGCGCTGACGGCCTGCGCCGCAATCGCCCCGCTCTATCTTCTGTGCAAGGAGCTGGGCCTTCGATTGCGTGAGACGAATCTCGCGCTGGCGCTGGCGGCCTTCAACGGCTACATGATTTTTTACGCACAGGACGTTCGGATGTATAGTCTTCTAACGCTCACGAGCACTGCCTCGCTCTGGCTCTTCGTCAGGTTCGTAAACTCCGCCGAACCGCGGAAAAATCTTTCAGCCGCTTTATTCGTCGCCAACCTTCTGCTCGTTTACACGCACTACTACGCTTGGCTCGTCGTCGGCGTGGAGTTTCTTTACGTGCTCTTTTTCGCGCGCAAGCGGCTACTCTCTTTCGCCGCGTCGTGCGCGCTCTTGGCCGCGTGTTTCGCACCGTGGGCGTTCGCGGTGGCGCGCGCGGCGGCGGCGAAGCGCGGCTTGGGCGGGAATTTGGGTTGGAACGAGCGACCAACCTTCTCCTACCTCAAGACGTTTTACGGGATGCTGAACGGGGCGTTCGACTTGCCGGGGGCGACGGCGGTGGGGTTGCTGCTGTTCGGCGTCCCAATCGCGCTGCTAATCCGGCGCGCGCTCAAACGCGATGACGACGGACGCGCCCGACACGTCGGCCTGCTCGCGCTCGCGTCGTTCTTCCCCGTCGCGCTCACGTTCGCGGCGAGCTACCTCCTGCCGCAGTCCGTGTGGGGCGAGAGATACCTGATAATCGTCGCCGTCCCTTATTTCATCTTGGTCGCAATCGCGGTGCTCGGAGTGGGGCCGCGTCTGCCTCGCACAATCGCGCTGATCGCCGTGTTGGGTTGGGTGGCGGCTAGTTGCAGGGCCGTCACCGAAGACGAGAGAAAGTTAAGGTGGGACGCGTTCGCCCAACGCATCGCGCAAGACGACGCGGACGCGCGCGCAGAGGTGAAGGTCTATACGCTTGAGAATTTCGTGACGACGCCTTTGGGCTTTTATTTGGATTCGGCGGGAGGGGGCAGGTTTCAGATCGTGCAGGTCGCCGACGCCGACGCCGCTCAAGGGAGCCACTTCTGGTTCGCGTACCGCGACACGACGTGGCGGCGGGGTCAAACGCCGCAGCAGTTTTTTTCCGACAGAGGTTACTGCGTCGGGGAAACGGTCGTGTCGTCCGCGGCGCTCCAGACAATCTTCGTCTTCCCGGTTTGGCGATAGCACGGCGGGATGGAAACGACGACCGCGAAGAAAGTCATCAACACGACTGCGCACGGCGAGCGCGCGGGCTAGGACGTGCGCTCGAACGCAACGTGTTCGAGCGTTTCGGTCGCGCCCTTGAAGCGAAACTTCAACGCGGTCGTTTGCAGAAACTCGTCGAACGCCTTGAGTTCGTGCGCGCGGTCGCAGAACTCGTCGAAGATGATTATCGTTCCCGGCGCTATCTCTTCGCGCAGCGCGTCGAGTACAAACTTCGTGGAGGAATAGAGGTCTGCGTCCATGTTTATGATGAGACGTTCGCGTTCGGGCAAGGTGAAAAGGGGAAGCGTTTCGTCGAACCAGCCTTGATGGAAGCGGACGCGCGCGTCGTCAATCTTCGGGATGTTTCCTTTCACGTCGAACGTGCCCTTCGGACGGCGCGCGTCCCAAGCTTCGGGCAGGCCCTAGAAGCTGTCGAAGCCGTGAAGCGACGCGAGCGGATTCTTCAGAGGCCGCACCAAGTACGCATCGAGTAGCCTTCATAGACGCCGAACTCCAGATAGAGAACGCGCTCTTCGGCAATGGCGCTACCGATGGCCGAGTAGAGTTGTTCGCGCGTGCCGTAGCGCGGCGAACTGTCGAAGCCGTTGGCCTTCAGCCAGCGCCCGACCTCAAGATAGTTCACGGCGGCGTTCAGGCTGTGTATGTGCGACGGTGAAACTCTCTCGTCCGCCTTCGTCAACAACTTCTGTGTGAACTTGCGTAAGCTCATTGCGGCCTCAAAGACTGTTTAAGGTTAAGGACTCGGAGCGCAAAATGTTAACGGAGTTTCGGAAAATTCTTGACAGGCCGAGCCGCGCGAATTATATTCCGCCGCGCCCTTTCGTTAATTGTTTACCTAGTCCGTTCGCGTCAGCTCCTTTTCACAAGTAATTACCGTTTTTTCAACTACTATCGTCAGTTTCACGACACTTTATCCAACATTCCGCCTCGCTTGCTTTACTGAGCATCTTTCGGTCTCAACAAGATAACAGCCGCTAAGTGAGTTCGCCATTAACCGGCGGGCCGCCGGGTTCGATTGGCATTGCTCTCGAAGGGAGGAATTCTCCCCAACCCGCGAAACCTTTCGACGGAAGAAGTGCTGACTAGCTAGGAAGGGAGTCGGTTATGAAACGAGTGACTTTGGCCTGCGCGTTCCTCCTCCTCCTATTTTCGGCCCGCGCGTCCGCGACCGTCTTACGCGTCCAACAGAACGAAAACCTTCAAAACGTATTGGACGCGGCGCAGCGCGGCGACACGATAATCTTGGACGCCGGGACGACTTATCGCGGGCCGATCAGGCTGCGGAATAAAACCGGGACTGGCTGGATAATTATCCGCTCGGCAGCCTTTCTCCCGTCGTCTAACCCGTTGACTGATGTCGTCCCCAGAGTCTCCCCGTCTGACGCGGCCAACATGGCGACGATAATCACGCCCGGCTTCAATCCTGCAATCCGCACCGACCCGAGTGCCTCCTTCTACCAGATAATCGGCGTCGAGATAAGGCCGGAAAATGAAAGTACGAACGTCGGGACGGCTGAACTTGTCTCCTTCGGCGACGGCTCGCAGAATCAGAACTCGCCTGAACAAGTGCCCCACGACTTAATACTCGACCGCTGCTACATCCACGGCTTCCCCACGCAGAACGTCCAACGCGGCGTCGGCCTCAACAGCGGCACGGCGGCGGTCGTCAACTGCTACATCTCGGACATCCACTTGGACGGCGCTGACTCGCAAGGCATTGCGGGCGGAAACGGGCCGGGGCCATACGATGTTATCAACAACTACGTCGAGGCGGCGGGCGAAAACATATTCTTCGGGGGCGGCCCCGTGTGGTTGCCCGGAAACATTCCGTCACACATCAACGTGCGAGGAAACTATCTATATAAGCAGCCTAGTTGGCACCATACCGGCGCCCCTTTCTGCCCTCTACCGGGAGAACCGACGACTGATTTTTGGGTAATAAAAAACCTTTTCGAGTTGAAGAGTGCGATAGACGTTCATGTGGAAGGCAACGTTATGGAAAACTCGTGGGGGTGCAAGGGCTACGGCGCGATTAATCTGACTGTACGCAACGACGGCAACGGGGCACACACCACTATCCAAGATGTATTCATCCGCAACAACATCGTGCGGCACGCATCGCTCGGCATAAACATCCTCGGCTTCGACAGCGATGGCCGCCCGTCTGTTCAAGGTCACGACATCACCGTCTCAAACAATTTGTTCGAGGACCTCAATCGCGCCTGGGGAGACGAAGGCAAGTGGATCAGGCTCTTTAGCATGAATAACCTTACCCTCAACCACAACACCGCCATCATCAGCGGCACGAATACGGGAATCATAACGCTGGGAAGCCCGACCAATAACGCAAAGATGACGGGCTTCAACATGACGAACAACATCGTGACTCACGGCTCGAATGGCATCAGCGGGCCTGTCCCGTCTCCCAACGGGGCTACGGTTCCGGGAGAGAACGCAATAAAAGAGCAATTCGATCCTTCGCTCCCGCCCATAGACCATAACGTGATTATCGGAGGTGATCAGAGTCTCTATCCCAGCTATGCTTTCCCAATCAACTTTTGGCCAGAAAATATCTGGGTGGTAGGGTTCTTATTTGGATCACCGGATTACCTCTTGGCAAGCAATAGCCCCTACAAGAGGATGGCAAGCGACCTCGACAGCAACGGCAACCACAAAGACATAGGAGTAGATTTTGCCGCGCTGGAGGCTGCAACAAGGCTGCCCACCGCACCGGCGAGCCTGAGTGCAGACAGTTACATTGAGTCTGCTCCAAAACTCCACTGGGTTGATAATTCGGCGAACGAAGATGGGTTTAAAATCGAACTTTCCAAAAGCAATGGTTGGGGGCTGGGTAATATCTGGACGGAGGTCGGGTCTGTGGGGGCGGGCGTGACCGTCTTTGCTCTAAACAAGCCGATTGCGTGCAATACCAGGTTCATTAGTTACCGCGTAAGAGCTTTCAACTCAGCTGGCAACTCTAACTACTCTAATTGGGCCAGCCCCTGCTGGCTGACCAACAACGGCCTCACAATCGAGGACGTTGTCTGGACGAACATCTCCGGCGTCACGGCTTCCGGCAGCAGCATCTTCAAGTCAATCCCCTCCTACTACTGGGATGCGGGCGCAGTTTCCACGCGCTCTATCTCTTCCGGCAACGGCTATGTCGAGATCACGCCCGACAACGCCGGGACTTACAGGATGTTCGGCCTAAGCAACGGCGACTCCGGCCCCGTCTTCACCGACATAGACTTCGCGCTCTCGCTCGGTGAGGGTTCGCTAGCGGTCTATGAGAACGGCATCTATCGCGGGCAGGTCGGGACGTATGCCGCAGGGGATCGGCTGCGTGTAGCGGTCGAGAGCAGCGTCGTCAAGTATTACAAGAACGAGACGACGCTTCTTTACACGAGCACCGTCGCTCCGACTTACCCGCTTCTGCTCGACACTTCCATCAGCACGGGCTGGGGCAACGTCACCAACGCGAAGATAGCCGGAGACAGCCTCCAAGGGCCGGTCACGCAGCCCGTCGTCTGGGCGAACCTGAGCGGGTGCACGCCTTCCGGGAACAACCTCTACAAATCGAATCAATCCTACTTCTGGGACGCGGGCGCAGTCTCAAGTAAGGCCATCGCTTCGGGCGACGGCTACGTGGAGATGACGCCCGACAACGCGGGGACGTACCGAATGTTCGGGCTGGGCAACGGCGACTCAAGCCCCGTGTTTACCGACATAGAGTTCGCGCTCGCGCTCGGCGAGGGGAGTCTAGCCGTTTACGAGTCCGGGGAGTTCAGGGGGCAGGTGGGGACTTACGTCGCGGGCGACAAACTCCGCGTGGCCGTGGAGGGCGGCGTGGTGAAGTATTACAAGAACGGGACGCTGCTCTACACGAGCACGGTCGCGCCAACCTACCCGCTACTCTTTGACACGTCAATCAGCACCTCTTGGGGCAACGTCACTAACGCCTACATCTCCGGCACGCTGACGCCTTAGCGCGCATCGGGGAGTGCGCGCTGTAAGACACGCGGAAAGAGACGTTAAGGCTAAAGGGACGATAAGGCATAGAAAGGGACGATTAGGATGTTGACGAGAAACAAAATGTCGAACACGGCGCGACGCTTCCTTCAGGCGGCGCTGGCCGTCTCAATGCTCGCGCTCGTCTTGACCACGGCGGCCTCTTCGCGCGGGTCTCACGCGCATGGGCAGACGGCTTGCGAAGCGCGCACGACGCTGCACTCGACCGGCTTCGACCCGGCGCACGTTGCGTGCGCGGCGAGCCATCTGAGGGTGACGGTCGTGAACGAGAGCGGCACGGACGGACTCACGCTCAGGATGAAGCGGATGGGCGGCGACGTCGTCAGAGAGGATCAAGTGCCCGCAGGGTCTTCGGAGTGGACGGGCGAGTACGACCTCTCAGCTGGTAACTACGTCCTCTCGGAAGTCAATAATCCTGCATGGCTCTACTACGTCACCGTGCAGTGAATTGGGTACATGCGCAATCGGAATTTTGCTGTTGACAAACAGCGGCCAAATTCGTTTTAATGAATCGTGGTTGTTGCGCACCGATTCGGGTGCATAGGGTGCGCGGCAAATGCTCTTTTAACGATTGCACGATAAAGGCAAACCCGGCGCGAGCCGGGGACGCAAAGCCGTGAGTCTCTTGAGATTAGCTGTGGCCGTGGGTTCGGCCCGGCGACTTGGGAGATTGTCTGGTTGCCGAACGCGGTCGGAGAATACCGACTTCCTGTACGCCCGTAGTGTCTCTAACGCTAAGGGCTTGGCCGGGCCTCGCCTCTGAGGTGTTTTGAACAGAGGGGAGACGCCTCACACGGTCGCAAGTTGGAGGTCGATCTTTGAGCCAAAGGGGTGCGCCCCGTCGCGGCAATCCTTGGCTTGAAGCCTGTCAGCAATTCTCCAATCCTTCTTCCGCTTCCCAACCAAACCGAAAACTTTTCACGGCGGCGCTCTGAAACGAAGAGCGCGGGCGTCGTCTTTTCGTCTCTTTACGACGGGCCGCGCCTGTTCGCGGGTTCACTTCCGCTCCCGCCCCTTCCCATATCGGGCGCAGTCCAAAACGTCACCGTCAAAGGCACACCACGCGCGAGCGTGGGTCGCAAAGCCTGAGTCTCAATTCACTTGAGATCGTTCGGCTACCAGTGGGGTTTCAAACATGGGTATCCTTTGCCTCGTCGCCGCTCGGCGTCAGTCCTTCGTCTCTCGACTCGCACACACTCTCCACAGCCGCCTTCTAATCTCCGCGCTCGCCGTCTTCCTCCTCAGTTTCGGCGCGGCGGGCGTGCGCGCAGCGACCGTCACGGTCTCGGCGGGCGGAAACCTCCAAGCCGCGATTAACGCGGCGCAGCCCGGCGACACAATCGTCGTCGAGGCGGGCGCAAGTTTCGCAGGCCCTTTCACGCTCCCGAACAAGGGCGCTTCGACCGAATGGATAACGATTCGGACTTCGACGCCCGACTCGGCGCTCGCCGCCGCGACGGGCCGCGTCTCTCCGGCGGACTCTCCGCTCATGCCGAAACTTCTGTCGGCGGGCTTCGGCGAAGCAGCCTTGCAGACAGCGCCGGGCGCGCATCACTACCGCCTCATAGGTCTTGAGATAAGGCCGTCGAACCCGGCGGCTCTCATCTATGACTTGGTGAAACTCGGCGACGGCGGCTCGGCGCAGAACACCTACGACAAAGTTCCGCATCACCTCGCGCTCGACCGCTGTCTGATTACGGCCTTCCCGAACCAGACGCTCAAGCGCGGCGTCTCGCTTCAGAGCGCGAACACAGACATCACGGGCTGCTACGTCGCGGGCTTCAAGTCCTCCGAGCAAGACTCGCAGGCCATCGGCGGCTGGAACGGCCCCGGCCCTTTCCGCATCATCAACAACTACATTGAGGCCGCGGGCGAGAACCTAATGTTCGGCGGCGGGCCGCCTTCGATTCCCGGCGTCGTCCCTGCGGACATTGAAATCAGACGCAACTATCTCTTCAAGCCGCTCTCTTGGCGTCAGGGCGAGCCGGGCTACGCCGGAACGCGTTGGAGCGTGAAGAACATCTTTGAATTAAAGAGCGCGCGTCGCGTAGTCTTCGACGGCAACGTTCTTGAAAACTGCTGGGGCGACGTGAACTGGGGCTACGGCGCGATAAATCTGACCGTTCGCGGCGACAGCGGGCCGCAGGCGACGATAGAAGACGTGACAATCGCCAACAACGTCATGCGCCACACGCCCAACGGCTTCAACATTCTCGGCAAGGACAGCCAGCCGAGCCAGCAGGGGCACGACGTTAGAATAGTCAACAACGTCTTCCTCGACATTGACGGCGCGCGCTGGGGCGGCGACGGCGAGTTCATCAAGGTCAACAACATGCCCAACTTGACGGTTGACCACAACACGGCCTTCCACACGGGTAACGACATCTTGGTCTATGGACCCGCGCTCACGGGCTTCGTCTTCACAAACAATCTGATGCGCCACAACTCCTACGGCATCATCGGGGCGAATCAAGCCCCCGGCCAAGGAACTATAGCCGCCTACATGCCCGACGCTGTACTGCGCCGCAACCTCATCGCGGGCGGCGGCGAAGGCTACCCATACTTCTACCCCTCCGACAACTTCTACCCCGCCACAATCGAGCAGGCCGCCTTCACCAACTCCACGGCGGGCGACTACAGCCTCTCGCCCGCCTCGCCCTTCAAGAATCAGGCGACCGACGGCAAAGACGTTGGCTGCGACTTCAACGCCCTCGCCGCTGCCTCCTCGTCCCCCACGCCCGCGCCTACGCCCACACCCGCACCGACACCCGCGCCCACCCCGCAGCCGACGCCGACAGCGACCCCTACGCCGTCGCCTACGCCAACGCCAACGCCAACGCCCCTGACTCGCACTCAGACGAGTCTTCTGAAGGCGCGGCGCGACGCGCAAGACCTCAGTAACGAGATGGTCTCCATCCCAAGTCCGACCACGGCTATGGCGCAGACTTCCGACATCTCGGATCGCATCGCCGCGGTCGTCCTCGACATACAGCAGACCTTCACGGAGTTTGGCAACGAGCGCAACCTCTACCCGGCTGCGACGCGCATCGAGTCCGCTTTATCGAGCGCGCTCACGCAGGCCGCCGCCGCCAACACCTTCGTCGCGCAATCTCAGTTGGCGCAAGCTAAGTCGAGTCTGCAAAAGGCAATTGACCAACTCGAACTCGCCAACGTGTTGATGATTTACGGCAACGTCTCCAACCCCGTTGACTTCTCGCAATACTTCGTACGCCAACACTACGTTGACTTCCTCGGTCGTGAGCCTGACGAGGCGGGCCGAGCCTTCTGGACGAACAAAATCGAGTCGTGCGGTGCGAACGCCGCGTGCGTCGAAGGGATGCGGATAGAAGTTTCCGCGGCCTACTTCCTCTCAATCGAGTTCAAGGAGACGGGCTATCTCGTCTATCGCGCCTACCGCGCGTCGTTCGGGCGCACGGTTCTCTTGCAGGAGTTTCTCGCCGACACGCAGGAGGTTGACAAGGGCGTCATAGTCGGCGTGACGGGCTGGCGCGAACGTCTCGCCGCAAACAAGACGGCCTTCTTCCAAGCTTGGGTGCGGCGCTCGGACTTCAACGCGCGCTACGGCTCTCTGACTCCCGCGCAGTATGTTGACGCGCTCTTCGCCTCAATGGGCGTCGTCCCCGCGAGCGCCGAGCGCGACTCTCTGGTCTCGTCGCTACAGACGGGCGCGGCCACGCGCGCGGATGTTCTCGCGCGCATGGTTGACAACGACGAGTTCTCGCGTCTTGAGCTGAACAAGGCTTTCGTCCTCATGCAATACTTCGGCTACCTTCGCCGCGACCCGGACGCGGGCGGCTACGCCTTCTGGATCTCAAAGCTCGAACAGTTTGGCGGCGACTACCGGCGCGCCGAGATGGTCAGGTCGTTCATCAACTCGATTGAGTACCGCGACCGCTTCAAGCAGCAGTAACTTTTCGTCTCGGCCCGCGCTCGAAATCGCGGGCCGCTCGCGCGGCGCGGGCGCGGCCCGGCGGTCGGGGAGGGCGTCTCTAACTCAGGAGAGCACGCCCTTCCCGCCCGCCGCGCCGCCTCCGCGCCGCGCAATATTTTGTTGCCCGCCGCGCCCGCCGTGAGATAAGCTGAAAATGCGCGCACGACGGACGCAAAGCGCGTCCGACACCCTCCAGCTTCCGAACGAGCCGCCTTCGGGCGTGTGTTGACGATGCCCTTTTCGCTCTCGCCGAAACAACTCTGGAAGCCTCTGCTGGTCGCCGCAGCGGTCGCCTTCGCTTACTGGGACGTCGTCGCGCGCTTGGGCCGCTTCTGGTGGGACGACGAAAACTACTCGCACGGACTCCTCATCCCCTTCGTCATCGGCTTCATACTCTGGACTGAGCGCGCGCGACTCGCGTCAATCGAAAAACGCCCGCGCGTCGTTTGGGGAACTGCCGGAGTGGTCGCCGCGCTCCTCGCCTTGTGGGCCGGGACGGCGGGCGCGGAGTTGTTCGTCCAACGCACGTCGCTAGTCGTTCTCGTCGCGGGCGTGGTCGTCTATTTCTGGGGCTGGAAACTTTTGAGGGCGGTCGCCGTGCCGCTTCTTCTTTTCGCGCTGGCGATTCCTATCCCGACGATCATCTTCAACAAGGTCGCCTTCCCGCTCCAACTCTTCGCGTCGCGCTGCGCCGTCTGGGCGATGCGCGCCTTCGACATTCCAGTCCTCCGCGAAGGCAACGTCATAGAGCTTTACCCGCTCGGCTCGACCACGACGAAGCGTCTCGAAGTCGTGGAGGCGTGCAGCGGCATACGGAGTTTGATGACGCTCGTCACGCTCGCCGTCGTCTTCGCATACTTCACAAGCCCTTCGGACAAAGACGGCGACGCGCGACCGGCGCGCTTCGCATCGCTTCGCGCGGTTCTCATCGTGCTCGCGGCGATTCCCATCGCCATCGCCACGAACGCCGCGCGCGTCGGCGGCACGGGCGTGCTCTCGCGCTACTACGGCACGGAAGTGGCCGACGGCTTCTTCCACGAGTTCTCAGGCTGGGTCATCTACATCGTCGCCTTCCTGCTCCTCTTCGCCTTCGGTTGGCTTCTCGACCGCTTCAACCCGCAACGTCGGCGCAACGGCGGCAAGAAGGACGACGGCGGCGCGCCGGAACTTGCCGGAGAAGTTTCTGATGAGAAGCGTGCTGACACGACCGTCGAAGGCGCGGTCGCAACGCCGACCGCGATGTCTGTGGGCGGCGAGGAAGTTAAGCTTTGAACGAAGCTTGAAGTCGGAGTTCGACTGATTCGGAGATAAAGTTTCGATGAAGTCCTGAGTTAAATTTTGATGAAGTCGCAGGGAAGAAACTTCTGGGCGTTGTTGGCGTTGCTCGTGGCGGGCGGCGCGGTCGTCAACTTCTGGGCGGCGGCGGGCGAGGCGCGCGTTGAGCGTCAGGCGCTCGGCGCGTTCCCCTCGACGGTCGGCGCGTGGAGTCAGTTCGGCGCTGACGCTCGCTTCGACGCGGCGACCGAAGCCGTGCTTCGCGCCGACGACTACGTCTCGCGCGACTACGTGCGCGGCGACGGGCGCGCGGCCTCTCTCTACGTCGGCTACTACTCGACGCAGCGAACCGGCGCGACATACCACAGCCCGCTCAACTGCCTGCCCGGTTCGGGCTGGACGCTCGGCGAAGCCTCGACCGTCGAAATCAAACCCGCCGACGGCTCGCGCGCCTTCACGGCCAACCGCTACACAATCGAGCACGGAGCAGACCGCCAGCTTATGCTCTACTGGTATCAGGGGCGCGGGCGCGCCGTCGCAAGCGAATACTGGGACAAGGTCTATACCGTGCTCGACAGCATACGCCTGCGTCGCTCCGACGGCGCGATGGTGCGCGTGCTCGTCCCACTCCACGACTCCGAAGCGGAAGCCCTTGAGACGGCCAAACAGTTCGCCTCGCACGTCGCGCCCAACCTCGCGCCCTACGTGCCGAACTGAACGCACACACGAGGCAGTAGCCCGACCGTGAGGGAGGGCGTTTTAGCTATACTGAAAAGACGCCCTCACTTACGGTCGGGCTTCCGCCCCGCAATTTGTGGGAAAGTTTACGGGAGCGGGGCGTCATTCGACGTTTTTTACGCCTTGAAGCGCCCGGTGAAGCCCCGCCGGGCGCGTTTGAAAAGGGTCTTCACGAAGTTTTGAAAAGGTCTCGGACGACGGACTCGAAAAGTCTCGTCGGGTAAGAGGGAAAAAGACTTGACTTCGACAGACCTGCTTCGTGTTACGATGTAAACGGCCCTGACGCCTTCCCGCGTGGCTTTGCCCGCCGCGCGAACGGAAAGAACGGTCGCGGTCGAGTTCAAAAAAAGCATCCGACGCGTTCCTCGCGGCGACCAATGCCCGGTTGCCGGAAGCGACGCGAAAGATTGCTCGCCAGAAGAAGGAGTGCCAGACAAATGAATATCAAAGAGTGCCCCCGTGCCCGTTGTGTACGGGTTCTCGCCGCCGCGCTTCTCGCAGCTCTCGTCGCCTTCGCCTCAGTCGCCTGCTCGAACCCCGAAAAAGCGAAGGCCGAACACATGCGCCGGGCCGAAGCTTTCCTGAAAGAGAAACGCTGGCAGGAAGCCTCAATCGAGTTTCGCAACGCCATACAGATTGACGATAATCTCGCCGCCGCCCACTGGGGCTTGGCGCAAGCCTACGAACAACTCGGTCGCGCCAGCGAATACTTCGAGGAACTCCAACGCACGGTCAAACTCGACCCCGCGAACACGCCTGCGCGCCTCAAGCTCGCCAACGGTTACCTCTTCGCCTACAGCCAGAAGAAGAATCAGGAACTCATCGTAGAGGCCGAACGACTCGCAAACGAAATCCTCGCGCGCGATGCGCGAAATCCCGACGGGCATATACTCCTCGCAAACGTCATCTACATGAAGGGCGGCCCCGACGCCGCCAAGCAGGCCGAAGACAAGATCAAGTATGCCATCAGCCTCAACCCGGAGCGCGTCGAGTCGCACTTGGGGCTTGCGCGCCTCTACTTGCAGATGAACCGCACGGCTGACGCCGAGTCGGTCTATAAACAGGCCATCACGATTAACGACCGCTCGTCGCTCGTCTATGTCGAATACGGCAAGTTCCTTGCGCAGTCGAAGCGCACGGACGAGGCCGAGGCGCAGTTTAGAAAGGCCGCGGAAGTTGACCCCGAAAACCGCGACGTGGCTTGGGTGCTCGCCAGCTACTACCTCGTCAACAACAAGCTCGACAAGGCCGAGGAAGCTTACAAGACTTGGGCGCACCTCGACTGGGACAAGCCCGAAGGCCGCGCGCGACTCGCCGACTACTACGCAACGGTCGGTCGCTTCGACGAAGCAGCCGCGCTCTACCAAGACATTATCAAGTCAGCGTCCGACTACGCGCGCGGCCACTATCGCCTCGGCGAGATAAGCCTACAGCGCGGCGACGTGCAGGGCGCAAACGCGCAGGTCGAAGACCTCTTGAAGCGCAACCCGAAGGACGCCGACGCGCTCTTCCTGCGCGCGCGCATGCGCGTCGCGGCGGGCAAGTTGAAGGACGCAATCGCAGACCTCAAGACCGTGCTCGAACAAGAGCCGCGCTCGAAGCTCGGTCTCTACTTCATGTCGGACGCGCTCTACCGCGACGGGCAGTATGAGCCAGCGCGAGCACGAGCGGGCGAGCTTGAGCGCTACTATCAAGAGTTCCTCCCGGCCAAGCTCCTACAGATTCAGATAAGCCTCGATTCGGGCGACTTCGACGCGGCCCGGCGCATGGCCGACGAACTCCTGAAGCGCGTCGAAGAGACCGCGCCCAACGGCGAGATGACGCCGCAGCTACTCGCCGACGTGAAGACCAACGCGCTCATACTGCGCGGCAAGGCGGCCCTTCGGCTCGGCCAGTCGGCGCAGTCGCAAGGCGAGGCCGCCAAGCTCATCGCCGCCGCCCGCGCCGACTTCGACACGGCGCGCGCCGACGTTCCAAACTCGCCGCTCCCTTACGTAAACCTCGCCGACGCCGCCGGAGCCGAGAACAAGGCCGACGAAGCGCAGCAACAACTCGAACACGCGCTCTCGATTGATCGCACCAACTTTCAGGCGCTCACCGCGCTCATCAATCTCGGCACGGCGACCGCCAAACTCGACCAAGTGCGCGCGCGCATCGAGCAGTTGGCAAACGAGCAGCCGAATAACGCGCAGCTACAGTTTCTAATCGGTCAGGCTTACCGCAACGGCAACCCCACGCAGCCGCCCGACGCCGCGCGCGCCGAGGCCGCCTTCCAACGCGCCATTCAACTCGACGCCGACTACATGCCCGCTTACTCGGCGCTCGCCGAAGTCTATTTCGGGATGCAGCAACCCGACCGCGCCGTCGCGGAGTACAAAAAAATCACCGAGCGAAGGCCCGACGACTTCATCGCCTACCGCAACATCGGTTTGATTGAAGCGGGCCGGGGGCAATGGGACGTCGCCGCCGACTACTACCGCCGCGTCCTTTCCATACGCGCCGACGAGCCGATTGCGGCCAACAACCTCGCCGCGCTCTACGCCGACTACGGCAAGGGCAACGCCGAGGAAGCGATTCGTCTCGCGCAAGACGTTGTGCGTCGCTACCCGTCTGAGCCGGGCTTTGCAGACACGCTCGGCTGGGTCTATTACCGGAAGGGACTCTACCGCGACGCCGTCGAGCAGTTGCAGCGCGCGGTCGCCGGCGCCGTTCGCCGCAACGGCGACAACTCGCTCTACCGTTGGCACTTGGGCGCGGCGCTCGCCGCCATCGGCGACAAGGCCGCGGCGCGTCGAGAGCTTCAGAAGTGCCGCGACCTCTACGCCGCCGAGCAGAGCCGCGAACACAAACCGCCGACCCCGACGCCGATTCAAGATGTCGAGCGCACGCTCGAAAGTTTATAAAAGTCTGGAGTCTGGAGTCTGAAGTCTGGAGTCAAGACAGACTAGCCGGCGAGCAGTCGTTTTGAATTCGGACTTCAGACTCCAGACTCCAGACTCCAGAGGAAAGCCATGAGTATTGATTTTCGACAGCGCACGCCCGCCGAGATGGTTGGGATGATCTGGCGTCGGAAGTGGATGATTATTTTGCCGACGCTGGCCGTCGCGGTCGCGGTCGCTTACGTTGTCTTGAAACTGCCGAACGTCTATGAGTCAACGACGCTTCTGACCGTCAGGCCCGCGAGCATCACCACGTCGGTCGTCCCGCAGCTATCGGACAGCGACCTGACCATACGCATCAACAACATCGGTCAGGAGGTGACGAGCCGCAGCACGCTCGAACCTTTAATCGAGCGCTACGGTCTTTACGCCGTCGAGCGGCGGCGCGGCGAGAGCATGGACGCGCTCGTCGAGCGGATGCGCACCAAAGACATCAAGGTCACGCTCAACACGAGCCGCAACGAAGTCACCAACGGTTTCTTCCTCTCCTTCCGCGGCCCCGATCCGCGAACGACGCAGGCCGTCACCGAGGCACTGGCCTCGAAGTACGTGAGCACGCAGACGCAGGCCGCGGGCGAGGAGTCGAAGCTCACGAAAGAGTTCTTCACCGACAAAGTGAATCAGGCCAAAGAGCAACTCGACGAGATAGACCGTCGTCGTCTCGACTTCATGCAGCGCAACATCGGGAGTCTCCCGTCGGAGATTCAGGCGCTCGTCGGCCAACTCGCGGGGCTTCGTGAGGAGCAGAAGGCGCGCATCAACGAGATAGGCCGTCTTAACGACACGATCAGCGGCAATAACAAGCTCATTGCCGACATGTCGAAGGCGCGCGAGCAGGAGGCCGAAGAGTTTGTCGCGCAGATGACCGACCCGAAGACCACGCCCGCCTACGCCGAACTCGTCAAGCGCAAGGCCGAGTTGGAATCCGAGAAGCAGACGCTTGCAATCACCTTCAAGCCCAAAGCGCCGGAAATGATGGCCGTCCAGAAGCAGTTGGACGAGATACAGCGGCAGATGGACGAGATGATTGCCGACCACAAGCAGAAGATAGAGGAGCAGCGCAAGCGTCTCGAAGCGAAAGTTGACCCGCGACTGACCTCCTACAAGAGCGACACGGCGCGGCTCGAAGGCGAAGTGAAGCGTCAACAGTCGCTCTTGAATCAAACTGAGGCGTCAATCGCCTCAATCGAAAGTCGCATCAACAGCGTGCCCGGCTCCGAGGTCGGACTCGAAGCAATCAACCGCGAGTATCTTTCGGCGAAGGCTGTTTATGACAACATGGTCGAGCAGCAGAAGAAGGCCGAGATAGCCGCCGACGTTGCAGGCCGCGCGCAGGGCGAGAACATCGCCGTCATAGACCCCGCGAGCTTGCCCACGCAGCCCGTCGCGCCGAAGCGCCCCATACTGATGCTGATGGGACTCGTCGCCGGACTCGCGCTCGGAGTCTTCCTCGCCGCCGCCTTCGAGATACCGCGGCTGCTCACGATTCAGACGACCGAGGACGCCGAACACTACACGGGCCTGCCCGTCCTAGTCACGCTCCCGACGCTTCGCACGGCGCGCGAGGAGCGCAACCTGAAGGTGCGTCGGCTGGCGTTGGCCGCCGCGTGCCTCGCGGCGACGGTCTTGAGCGCGCCCGCGCTCGCCTTCGTCCTCAGCCGCCTGCACATCATCGAGTTGATTGCTACGAGAGGATGAGGAGGAGTGATGAAGGATGAATGCGGAATGATGAATGAAGACGAGGACGCCGTTTTAATTCATCACTCATCATTCCGCATTCATCATTTCGGAGGTTTGCGATGTACTTAGACTTCTACGGACTCAAAGAACTGCCGTTCGCGCTGACGCCCGACCCGCGCTTCATCTACTTCACGCCCTCGCACACCGAAGCGATGGCGAACCTCCACTACGGCATCGAGAGCGGCAAGGGACTGATCGTCGTCACGGGTGAAGTGGGCACGGGCAAGACGACAATACTTCGTTGGATGATGAATCGCCTCGACCGAACCGTGCTGGTCGCCTACCTCTTCAACCCGCGCATGACGGTCGCGGAGTTCTACCAGTACATCTCTTCGCCGAAGCTCTTGGACGTTCCGCGCTGGGAGAGCAAGTCGGAACTGCTCTTGAAACTCGGCGAAGTTTTGGATTCGCGCCACGCGCGCGGCCTTCGCACCGTGCTCATCATTGACGAGGCGCACGGACTCTCCGCGTCGGTGCTCGAAGAGATACGTCTTCTGTCAAACTTCGAGTCGGACTCCGCAAAGCAGCTTCAAATCATACTCACGGGCCAGCCCGAACTGCGCGACGTTTTGAACCAGCCCGAACTTCGTCAACTCAAACAGCGCATCGCCCTTCGCTGCGAGATACGCCCGCTCCCCGACATCGAAGAGACCGCGCGCTACATCGCCTCGCGCCTCCTCGCCGCTGGCGCGCGGACGACAGACATATTCAGTTCCTCGGCGGTTGACTTCATCTTCCGCTGCTCCGAAGGCATCCCGCGCCAGATAAACAACCTCTGCGACAACTCGCTTCTCACGGGCTTCGCCGCGGGCGTGCAAACAATCGGGCGCGACATCGTGGAAGAGGTCGCCGAAACCTTCGACCTGCTCCCCAACGCGTACCGTGGGCGGCAGGCGGGCGAGGAGCGCGAACCGGCTGCGCGCATCTTCAACGCCGCCGGACGCTCCGAACTCTGGGCCGCGGGCGCGCAGAGCGCAAACGCGGGCGAACACGCGCACGCCGGAGTCGCCGGGGCTTCGCAGATGAAACACGAGCAGGAAGTGGAGCGCGAACTTGAGGCTTCCGAAGGCGGCGCGGCGAACGACGCTAACGCGCCGACGCCCGACTCCGACGAGTTGAGTCGAGCGTTCCTACGCTGGGACGGTAAAGGAGATTCGTGATGGGCAGAGTTTATGATGCGCTGAAGCGCGCAGCCGAGTCGAACGAGTCGAGCGACGCGAAGGCAAAGCGGAACGGCGACGCGTCGAAGCAAATCGCACCGTTCGCCGCCGAAGAGAACGGTCGCAACGGCTTGCACGCACGTGGCCGTGAAGACGCGTTTCTCACCGAAGACGCGTCGCGCGAGCCGGACGCCGCCACGAGCGTCGCCGGCGCAAGCGCGCCCGAACTGTTCCTGCGCCAGTCGAAACATTTTCAGTCGCCGGAAACGGCGCAACGTTCAGCGCCCACTGAGCAGACCGAAACAGGCGGCGGGCCGGCACTCCCCGTCGCGCAGGCTTCGCGTGCTGCTGGGGCAACTTTGGGCGCTGCCGGTTCGGCGCGCACGCCGGAGTTTGTCGTCGTTGACATCTCCGCCGCGCGCGTCGAACCACATCTTGTCGCAATCACGCAGCCGCGCTCGTCGCACGCCGAGCGCTACCGAAGCCTTCGCACGCGCGTCCTGCACGCGGGCGAGCGCAAGAAGATGCAGGCGTTCGTTATCACGAGCGCGGGCGTGATGGAAGGAAAGACGCTGACGGCGATCAACCTCTCTTGGCTTCTCGCGCAGACCGACGGCGTGCGCGCGCTTCTGATTGACGGCGACCTGCGAAACCCCTGCGCCGCCGACTACCTCGGACTCGACGCGCCAACGGGCCTCTCCGAAGTCCTCGGCGGCGAGGCCACTCTCGAAGAGGCAATCGTCCGGCTCGAACCCGCCGGCCTTCATCTGCTGCCCGGCGGCTCGGCGCGCGACGACGTTGCCGAACTGCTCTCAGGCCCGAAGTTCAGCGCAGTCCTTCGAGAAGCGCGTCGCATGTTCGACTACATCATCATTGACGCGCCGCCGCTCGGCATCTTCACCGACGCCACCGTCCTCATCAGTCGCGCCGACTCGGCGCTCGTCGTCGCGCGCGCGGGCCGCACGCGCTACGCCTCGCTCGAACGCCTGCTCGAACCTCTGCCGCGCGCCTCGCTCCTCGGCGTCGTGCTCAACGGTTCGGAAGAGAAGTTGAACGAACAGAACTACTACTACCGACGCTACTACTCGCGCCGCGGCGACGGCGGCAAGGGGCAGGAAAGTTAATAACTCAGTGCCCTCCGTGTCTTCTGTGTCCTCTGTGTTTAAGTTCTAAACACAGAGGACACAGAAGACACGGAGACCACAGAGGAGTTGAATTCGGGGAGTAAATCTTTTTGGCTTCGACGCGCTTCAACGCACGCACGCTGTTGCTGATCATCGCGGAGGCTCTGCTCATCTTCCTCGCGATGGTCGCGGCGGCCTACGTGCGTCTGGGCTGGGTTGACGCCTACTTCGAGTTGAGCGAGAAGAACGGCTACTTGAAGGCCGCGCTCGTCACGGCCTTCTGCCTCGCGGCCTTCTATCTTTACGACCTCTACGACTTCGTCGTCATGCACGACCGGCGCGAGCTAGTACTTCGTCTCATACAGGCGCTCGGACTCGCTTGGATTGCGCTCGCAATCGTGATGTACGCCGTGCCCTCGATGATGATTGGACGCGGCGTCTCGCTCATCGCGCTGCCGCTCGCGCTCGCGCTGATGGTCATGTGGAGAGTCGCCGCTCACTGGCTTCTCGGCCACCCGAACGTCGGCGAGAAGATTCTGATTGTCGGTTCGGGCGCGTCGGCGATAGAGACGGCGCGCGAGGTTTTGGAGCGGCGCGACGCCGGATACCGCGTCGTCGGCTTCGTTGACAACAGGCCGGAACTCGTCGGCCAGAGCATCTTGAACCCGCGCGTGCTGGCGACGACCGACGGGTTGGCGGAAGTCGTCCGTCGAGAGGGCGTCAACCGCGTCGTCGTCGCGCTTGCAGAGCGGCGCGGGCAGTTTCCCGTCCAACAACTTCTCGACTTGAGCCTTTCGGGCGACGTTGCGATTGAGGAGTGCGCAAGCTTTTACGAGCGTCTGACGGGGCGCGTCTCTTTGGACATGATGCGCCCCTCTTGGCTCATCTTTTCGGGACGAGGCCGTCAAGGGCGCTTGAGCGCGGCGGTGCGCGCAATCGTGCATCGCGGCATCGCGCTCGCCGGCGCTATCGTCTCCCTGCCCATCGCTTTGGTCACGGCTCTTCTCATCAAGCTCGACTCGCGCGGCCCCGTTCTCTACTCGCAGGAGCGCGTCGGCAAAAACGGACGCACGTTTCGTCTCTACAAGTTTCGCTCGATGCGAACCGACGCGGAGAAGGACGGGCCAGTGTGGGCGAGCCGGGGCGGAGACGACCGCGCGACGCGCGTCGGGCGCGTGATTCGCAAGATTCGCGTTGACGAGATTCCGCAGTTCTGGAACATCCTGCGCGGCGATATGAACTTCGTCGGGCCGCGCCCCGAACGCCCGCACTTCGTCAAACAGTTGGCCGAAGAGATTCCTTTCTACGAGCAGCGACACTTGATTCCGCCGGGCCTGACGGGCTGGGCGCAGATTAAGTATCCATACGGCGCGTCAATCGAAGACGCGCGGCAGAAGTTGCAGTACGACCTTTACTACATCAAGAACCAGAGCCTCGTGCTCGACGCGGTGATCATGTTCGAGACCGTGAAGACAATCCTCTTCGGTCGCGGAGCTTGATTGGAGGTTTTCCAGTTATGAAGTCGAATCCGAAACTCTTTGCGGCAGTCGCGCTCGCGCTCGCGCTCGTCGCGCAGTCGTCCGCTCTCGCGCAGAAGCAGAAGAAGGACGCGCAGACGCCTTCCGTTCCAAAGCCCGTCTCGAACGAGCGGCTCGAGCCGGACGACAAGACAGCCGTTCGGACGGACGTGCCTGAGTCGGCGCAGCAAGACCGCCGCGAGGGGATGAACGAGGAGGCCGAGGGCGCGATTCCGTATTCCAACAACTACCTTTCGACCTACCGCCTCGGCCCCGAAGACGTGATTTCAATCTCCGTGTTCGGACTCGACAAGTATTCCAAGTCGGGCATCACAGTCCCGCCCGACGGGAGGATTGATTACTACCTCGTGCGCGGCGGCATACACGTCGCGGGGAAGACGACCGAGCAGGTGGCCGACGAGATTGCGCGTCACCTCGACGAGTACATCATCGAGCCGAAGGTGACGGTCTCGGTTGACAAGCCTATGTCGGCGCGCTACGGCGTCGTCGGCGACGTCGCGCAGCCCGGCATAAGGATTATGACGCGGCGCGTCAGTCTCTACGAAGCTTTGAACGAGGCGGGCGGCATACTGCCGACGGGCAAGAAGCAGGTGGTCGTCCTCCACTGGAACGTTGACCGCGTGGTGGAACGCTTCACCGTTGACGTTGCCAAAATCGAACGCGGGGAGATACCCGACAACTACTTCCTTCGCCCCGGCGACCAAGTCTTCGTCCCCGGCAACCGCTACAAGACCGTTAAGAAAGTCCTAGAAGCCCTGCCCGTCATCAACTTCATGCGCATCTTCACGGGCGGATTCTAATATGAAAGGCGAAAGGCAAAAGGCAAAAGGCAAAGGGCAAAAGTGCGGACACGCTCCGCGCGAGCTTTACCTTTTTATTTTTGCCTTTTGCCTTTTGCCTTTTGCCTTCTCGTTCGCGCAAGCGGCTTGGGAGAAACAGAACTCAGGCTCGTTCGCTTGGCTGCACGCGGTCTTCTTCACCGATGAGCAGCGCGGCTGGGCCGTCGGGAGCAAGGGCGTGCTGCTCCGCACGGAAGACGGCGGCGCGCGTTGGACGGCCCGCCCGCGGCCTTCGGAAGACGCGCTGCAAGACGTTTTCTTCACCGACGAAGCGCACGGCTGGATCGTCTGCGAGCGAAGCATCTACGCGCCGATGCGCAAGGATGAGGCGCGCACGTATCTTCTGAAGACGACGGACGGCGGCGAGAGTTGGCGTCGCGTTGACGTTCTCGCGGGCGCGGACGTTGATATCGTACTCGCGCGCGTGCGCTTCGCCGACTCGGAGCACGGCTGGGTCTTCGGCGAGATGGGCGCGCTCTACGTCACTGCGGACGGCGGCTCGACGTGGACGCGCCGGCGCGTCCCGACTCGACACCTGCTGCTCGGCGCGTCGTTCATTGATGCACAGCAGGGCTGGCTCGCTGGCGCGGGTTCGACGCTACTTCAGACCTCGGACGGCGGCGCGTCGTGGCACGCGGGCGCGCTCGAAGGATTCTCAACTCAGACGACAGCCGCGCCTTCGCCTTCGACGACGAGGGCGCGCGTCGTCGGCGCGCAAGCCGCCGCACCGCCGACCGCCGCTCAAACGGCGGCGCAAGTCTCAGTCCAAAACGGCGCGCCGGTCTCCGCGCCGTCGGTGCGTCTGAACGCGGTGTCGTTCGCCGACGCGCGACACGGTTGGGCCGTGGGCGCGCGCGGGACAATTCTGGCGACCGAAGACGGCGGGCGCAGTTGGCGCGCGCAAAATTCGGGCACGGAGTCAGACCTCTTCGACGTGAAGTTCTTCGACGCGCGCGAGGGTTGGGCCGTGGGCGGCGAGGGCTTGGCGATTCACACTTCGGACGGAGGCGCGACTTGGCGCGCGGAAGCGACCGGCACGCCGCACGCGCTCGAACGTCTCTTCTTCGCGGGCGCGCGTCGCGGGTGGGCCGTCGGCTTCGGCGGGACGATTATAAGTTTCAAAGGTTGAGAGGCGAGTTGAGTTTCAAAGGGTGAGTGACGAAGTTTCAAAGATTGAGGGGCGAGAGTTTCAGAGGGCGAGGGACGAGCGATGAGAAAGTTCCCGTTGGCTTCCAAGTTAAAGTTTCCGTTGGCTTCTAGGTTGACGACGGCGCTGCTTGCGTGCGCGCTCGCCCCTTGCGCTTGGGCGCAGACGCCCGACGCGAAGAGCGGCGAGATGGTGCGCGAGCGTCGCGCGAACGCATCGAAAGACGAATCGGCGGCGAAGGACGAGGCGCGCGGTGTTGAAGACGGCGCGGCTGTTCAGGCGTCGGACGCGGGCGACGCGGAAGTGGCCGCGCTGCGCGAGCAGTTGGCGGCGGCGAAGGACGCGTCGGCGCGCGGGCGCTTGCAGCAGTCGCTGGCCGAGCGGCTCGCGCAGGTCGGACGAAAGACTGAGGCCGTCGAGTTGTTGCGCTCAATGCTCGCCGAAGAGAGGTTCGACCCGCAGCTTTTCTACAACACGGGGAACGCGCTCGCGCGCTTGGGCGAATCGGAGTCGGCGATTGAGGCTTACCGGAAGGCGGTCGCGCAGCGTCGCGGCAACTACGCGCGCGCGCAGCACAACCTCGGCGTAGTGCTCACGCGCTTGGGCCGCTGGGAGGAGGCGCAAGAGGCTCTCACAGCCGCGCTCCGTCTCGAAAACTTCACTTACGCCGAAGCGAGCTACAGCCTCGGACGACTTCATGCCCTTCGCGGCGAGGCCGGACTGGCAATCGCCGAGTGGACGCGTACGCTGCGTCTGAAGCCCGACCACGCGGACGCGGCGGTCGCGCTCGCACGCGCTTTGGCGGAAGACGGCGACCCCGAATCGGCGCTCGCCATACTCGACGCCTTCGCCTCGCGCGCAAACCGTCGCGGCGCGGACGCACCGCGCGAGGTTACGGTGGCGCGCGGCGAGATTGTGGCCGCGTCGAACGTCGAGATAATCGCGCGACGCGAGAAGGGTTCGGCGCGCGGCGCGAAGAATCCGGGCGCTGAAAGAGAACTGGCGCGAGTCTCTTCCGCGATCTCTTCGGCGGACGCGACGGACGCGTCGGTGGTCGTGCGCGAGGCGCGCAGGCCGGAAGTGTTGCGCCCCATAGTCGTCGGCAAGCAGACTTACGAACTTCTCCGGCGCGCGCGCGCGGCGCGCGACGGCGAACGCAAGGAGGAGGCCGCCGCGTTCTACCGCCGCGCCATTGAGAGCAACGGAGGATTTTTCGCGCCCGCGAACCTCGAACTCGGCTACACGCTCGCCGCGCTCAACCGCGAGCCGGAGGCCGTCGAGAGCCTGCTCGCCGTCATACGCCGCGAGGGCGCGCGATACCCCGTCGCCTTCTACCACTTGGGGCGCTTCTACGAGCACATGGGACGCTTCCGCGAGGCGTCGGAGTCTTACGCGCGCGCCACCGAGTTGATGGGCGACGACAGCCCGCAGTTCTACGTTGACCTGAGCCGCACGCGCGAGCGCGAAGGAAGATACGCCGACGCGCTCGCCGCCGCCGTGCGCTACGTTCACGAGATGGAGAAGACTGGCGGAGCGCCCGACTGGGCGCTCGCACGCGTCGCAAACTTGCAGAAGAAACTGGCGGCGGCTGACGCGAAGCCCGCGAAGAATTAGCGATGCAGTAGCCCGACCGTGAGGGAGGGTGTGGAGGAAATGATGAATGCGGAGTGATGAGTGATGAATGTGAAGCGAGATTCGCTTTTAATTCATCACTCATCACTCCGCATTCATCATTTCCTTAGTCAGCGGCGCGTGAAGCGGTCTCTGTACTCGATTGACGTGATGAACGCTTTGACCATCTCCGCCGCGCGCCAGTCGCCGTGGAACTGTTCGAGCTTGCCGAGCCAGAAGTTGTAACCGCCGTCGTCGGGGTCGCGCCTCAGGTAGCCGAAGTATTGCATGAGGACGAACGCGCGGTTCGTCTCTCTTTGTCTGAACCCTTGGTCGTCGGCCAACTTCAAGAGCACGCTCGCGCGCGTCTCCGCGCCCGAACCGATGCGAGCGGCCAAGTCGGCAACTTGCGTCGCGCCGAGCGCTATCCCGGCGTTCGACGCGATGGCCGAGACGTATTGCTCACCGGTCATCTGTCCGTACTTCGACTTGAACTCCGGCCTCCGAACCCACTCATCCGCGAACTTCGAGCGGTTCGCGGCGAGGCGCGTCTCCCATTCGCCGATGCCGACCTGCACGCCCTCGGCCACCTGCCGCGAGTCCGACATCAGTCCGCGGTAGCGAGCCGTCGTGCCGAAGGAGGCGCGCTCGAGGCGATAGACCAAGTAGCCCGTCTCCTGAAACTCAATCGAGAGGAAGAATGCCACCGAGACGTTTATGCGGCGCACCTCTCGACACTGCTGGTTCGTGCCGCAGGCGTCAATCTGCGAGGCCCAGAACTTGAGGCCCGCCGTGTCTGGGCCGCGGCCCAAGAAGTCCAGATAGTGATTGACGACGAAGTAAGTGCTGTCGTCAACCGGGTTGGCCGACGCGCCGCCGGGCGGGACTGGGTCGCAGTCTGTGCACGGCCCTGCGCCGAAGTCGCCCAAATCTATGAAGCGTGAGATAGGCGCGGGCGGAGGGACTTCGTCCGTGTCGGCGAGCGCCGAGAAGGCGGCTTCGCGCGACGCCTTGCAGTGGACGAAAGTGTAGCTTTCAGGACTGAACCTGAAGCCCTGCTTCGAGGCGATGACGGTGTAGGTGCCGCCCGTAGAGAGATTGGCGAACGAGTAGCGGCCCGCGGAGTCGGTCTGCGCGACCGCGGTCGCGTCGCCCGAAAGCGTGACCGTGACGCCGCTCAAAGAAGCGCCGTTCTCCGTGACGCGCCCCGCGACCGCGACCGTATTGGGCACGGGCGTCGGCTCAGGCGTGGGCGTGGCCGCCGGCGTCGGACTCGGCGTCGGCGTCGGACTCGACACGGGGGTCGGAGCCGGAGTCGGTGTCGGTGTTGGACTCGGAGTTGGACTCGGAGTTGGAACAGGCGTCGGCGTCGGACTCGGTGTCGGGACAGGCGACGGCGACGGCGTCGGAGTGGGAGTCGGCGTCGGAATCGGTGTTGGCTCAGGCGTCGGTGTCGGCGACGGCGTTGGCGCGGGAGTTGGCGCCGGAGTTGGCGTCGGCGTCGGTTCGGCGACGATGGTGACGGAGATTGTCTGCGCGGAGCGAGTCGCGCCGGAGTCGTCGGTCGCGGAGGCGATGACGGCGTGCGTGCCGAGCGAGGGGTCGTCCCACTGGAAGGTGTAGGGCGCGGTGGTGTCGGAGCCGAGGTGCGTCGAGCCGTCGTAGAAGTCAACGCGCACGACCGCGCCGTCGCGGTCGCTCGCCTCCGCGCTGATGGTGAAGTGGCGTCCCGCAATCGTAGGCCCGTTCGGGCCTGCGGTGTCGGCGTTCGACGCCGAAGCGCCACCCACGACGGGATTGCCCGCGATGGTCGGCCCGATGATGGCGGTTATGTCGGGCGGGTCGTTGAGTTGAACGGACGAGGCCGCGAGTTTCGCCGTCACGAGGTCTGCGGTCTGCTGGCCCGACGCGTTCGTGAGCGTGGCCTGACCCGCAAGATAGACGTTTCCGGCGGAGTCGGCGGCCATGTCGTGGAGACTGTCGCTCGTGTGCTGCGGGTTGTCGTAGCGGAAAATCCACTGCTCCGCGCCGTCGGGCTTGTACTTGATGACGATTGTGTCGCCGTCAACCAAGCCTTCGGAGAAGCCGCCGACGTAGACGTTACCGGCGGGGTCTAAGGCGAGCGCGCGACCGCCGTCAACTTTGCCGGGGAAGCCTCGATAGATGCGCGCCCACTGGAGCGCGCCCGACGGATCGAACTTCACGGTCGCAACGTCCCAAGTGTTCTGGGAAGTGGCCGCGCTGTAGTCGCCGTCCCAACTCTCGCCCGTCAGATAGACGTTCCCGGCGGCGTCAATCGCCATGTCGCGCGGGTAGTCGCTCGACTGGCCCGACCAGTTCCTGCTCCAAGCAATCGCGCCAGTCGCCGGGTCGTATTTGAGGAGCAGGAAGTCTGTGTCTGTAGAACCCGTG